>JAEEGJ010002035.1_pt1 | contig 166241 bp, 136 predicted proteins | sample 8958761 | NCBI WGS metagenome assembly JAEEGJ01 (sample SAMN16246546, study PRJNA631951) | gut metagenome | biome: gut microbiome; feature: rumen; material: RS-attached | host: Bos | place: Iran: Karaj | collected 2018-10
GAGAGAGCTAAGAATGATAGGGATAGATATCAGTCGAAGGCTAACGATGAAAGAAGCAAAGCGGCTTCTTTTAATACGACGGTTACTACCTTACTTCCCGGTGGAAAAGTATTGGTTGAACATATACCCAACCCGTATGAATCAAGTGCAAGAGAATATCAAAATTTGGCAGATGATTGTCAGAAAGAAATGAATTTATGGCATTCAAAGATGGAGGAGTTTGATGCAATCGAGGCCAGAACAGCAGGATTATTTGTGGCCGGAAAAAACAAGCGTACTATCGCGAGAATGAAGCTTAGAACAATAAATAAAACTCCTATTTCCGGATTAAGAACTCGCTCTGGCGGAGGTACGGGAGGATTAATTAGCTATATTCCTGATACGCCCAAAACAACAATTAATGAAGATGTTTTAAAGGGCGCCAAAATGCTTGAGGAAGAACTCCGCAAGATGAAAAATGAAGATGGAACACCAAAGTATACAGAGCAGGAAATAAAAGAGATGGTGGAATACGTAATAAAAAAACATCCATCAGATCTTGTTGCTTTATTTAATGTATCTGATCAGTTTAAAACACAACAAATGGATTTATGTAAGCAGTATGCAATAGATTCTAAAAAAATGATTCCTATTGACAAAGGGGCGGATTTATTTGCCAATTATCTTCGTAACTTAAAAAATCCGGATGGAACACCTATGTATACGGAGGAAGAGATTGAAGCAATGGTTGCATATGTGTTAGAACACCATCCTAGCAGCCTTTCTACTCTGTACTATGCTCCTAGCCAGTATTACGGAAATGCTGCAGAACAATGTTTGGAATATGCGAAAAAAATATTTGAACCGGAATATGATGTTGTTATTCCAGATGTTGTTACGGGAAATATAGATGGGGAACAAATTACGCTACACCCGCGAGAAACATGGGGCCTATGCGGCCGCGGAAAATATGGGGATGGAATTAATGTAGATAATCAGGGAAGATATAGGGTTGCAGTTGGACCTGCTATTTTGGATCCTAATTATCCTGATAGTGGCCGAATTTTGGATACAGATTTTAATCTTCCGCAGCCGATTGATTTGTATTTAAAAGATAAGAATACTGGAGAAATAATTGTAATTCATTGTGTCGTGAAAGACATTAAGGCGCATACGTATAATTCATATCCAGATGGAAATGTTACTTTTGACGTTCCGAATGGTATGGTTCAAACTGGTGCAGCGTATCCAAATTCATGGAATTATACAAACGAATCGCCTTTCTCTAGAGAACATGTTGATGGCTCTGTTGTAGAATTCATGGGTGGAGGAGTAGGTTTCAACATAGGAGATTATACATTAGAAGGGATTGAAATAGTTGATTAAATTTTTGAAGACAAAGTACAATATTATATTTGTAATGCTGTTATTTTTATCTGTTTCTCTTTGCAGTATTTCATGTAATACATTCAAGCAAGATATTTCCAATTTAAATAATTTCAGCAATGAACCAGTATTGCCAACGGAAACAAATAATCCGGTACAAATGGAAGAAGATTTGACTTCAGATGATATAGAGGACAATTCACAAACTAATGAGAAGCAAACTACCTCGGTGGATAGCGATTTAGATGCCAATACTGATTCGGGTGAAAACGGACAAATCATTGAGTTATACAACTATAGGGATATTATTGATGTAAAAAACGAAGAAGATTTATTAAGCAGTATGAGAACAGTAATAAATGATTCTTCAGAGGAAGAAGCCTTTGCTGCAAGATTTATTGATGATCTCGAAACAGCAACAATAACAGATAATTCTGTGATAAAAATTGTTAGAGAAGAATTTGATGAAAATTGTAGTATCGTTTTCTTTATAAAAAATGAGAATTTTGATTATCCTGAAATTGCCTATGGAATACGATTTGATGAAAAAAAGGCAAAAGAAGAAGCACTGCTAACAATCGATGAGGATAAAGATGTTTTTGATAGAATATGTGCATTAGATGGTGCTGAATATGATTTAATAGATTTTTTGAAACCTCTAACAGATTATCAGGATATAACATATTATCGAAGTGAAGAAAATAAACTAATAAAAGCAGAGTATGCTTCAGATGATCAGATTTACGGAACATACAACTCGACTGGAGTTTTGTATTATGATGAAAATGAGAGAGCAATTTTAAGAGAATACTATACAACTAGTGGAAACAGATTTTTGTCATATATTTATGATGACGAAAAACTTACTATGATATGCGAATTTGGCGGAAGGGCTTATAAGGGATTGGATGATTCGTCTGAAACGGAAATAGGAATGGATTTTATGGTTTATATTTTGCCGTAATATTTTGTATAGTTAAAAATTGGAGATATCCAAAAAAGACCCTTAGTTGATTAAAAATTCGTCGTAGGCACAGTGATGAGTTTTCGGGTAAAAAAAGAAAAATATAATAAAATTATAAAAGGTTGTTGTTGACGAAAGTGTCATTCTATTGTACACTTTTATCATATAGTAACTTAACACTTTTTTCATGGATTTAATTAAGAAAAGGGGGCAAAAAAATGGCAGCAGGAACAATTCGTTTGGATGCTGAACAAATGGCTTTTTACGCAAAGCGTTTGGTTCAGATGAAAGAACAGTTGGAAGAACTTCTTAAGAGATTGGACGAGTGCATGGCTAGATTATCAGAGGAATGGGCCGGCGAGGCTTATGAACAGTACAGCATTCAGTATTCTCAGATCAAAACAGCATATGAAGCTACAAATGAGTACATCCAGAGATTTTCAGATGCAATGCTTCAGACTCATGCTAACTTTGTCAGTGTTGACAGTGATTTGGCAAAGGCAATTATGAGCTAACAGTTTAAGAACGTTTACCAACAAAACCACAGGAGGGAAAAATAATGCCTAATGGTACAGAATTATTAAGTTTAGACCCTGCGAAGCTTAGGGATGAAGCAAGTATTTGCGATGATGTATATTCTTCATTATATGCTATATCTAAAGAATTAGATGATATGTGCGATAGTATCAGAGACGTATGGTACGGTGCAGCTTCTCAGAAGTTTACTGAGATTCTTGAGACACAGGGTTGCCAGTCAATCAATAAAATGGGCGATTTCAGCCATCTTATGGCTCAGGAACTTACTTCCGTAGCAGCTAATCTTGAAACTCTTGATAACGATACAGCTACTGGATACGAAGGATAAAAAATTTTATAAGAAAAATACAAAAAGGTTCTGCTTTTGCAGAATCTTTTTTTGTGCAAAAAATATTCTTTTAAAGACGGTAATATTATAGGAATTTAGTTGACTTATAAGCCTTTAAATAAGATAATTTAAAGTAGGGTTTTTATATAGAAAACCGAATAGAACGGATATATTTCAATTCGGGATAGAATGGCAAATCAGGGGGACAACATGAACTACAAATTGGTGTTATGTGGAGTTGGTTTTTTACAGGAACTGGAATTAAAGGAGAACGATACAAAGCATTCAATTGGTACTAATAAAGGCTGCATTATTCGTTTTGATCCGAAACGTCTGGGAGATGAGTTTCAGTTAGATCTGATTAACGAAAAAAACAATTGGAAATTCTTTGCCACTTCGGGTGTTATTTTTGTCTGTGACGAAAATGAAATAAGTGAATTGTCAGCAAAACCCGGAGAGAAAATAATCGTAAAATCAAAGACTTCCGGCAGAGAATTATTCACGCTGGATTTCTTTATCGACTATGGATTAAAGAATGCAGATTACGATCTTAAGATCAATCTTTCTTCCGATAACACTATTAAGATCGGCGAGAAGAATTGTGATATATTGATTTCAAGCAATCTGCTTAATGACAGCAGTTTGGTCGCTGTAAAGCAGAATGACAGTCTGGTTATAGATTCATCTGCTGTTAGAAATATGGTTACGATAAACGGGTCTCCCGTCAGAAATGATAAATCCGTCGTGAAAAACGGAAGTTTCTTTTCTATTGTCGGATACCAGTTTTATTTATATAATAATGAACTTTTCACTACAAGTGACGGTTCCGTTACTACAAGACTATCGAATTCTAAAGTTGTCTATCAGCAAAATCACTTTGAATATCCCAAGTATATTAAAAATGTAAGACAGCAATACGTTATTCCCGAGGGTGAGATTGAAGTGCTTGATCCCAAACCCTGCAAAGAACCGGAAAAGCAGAATATTGTAGTTTCTCTTCTTCCCACGTTAATGACTACAGGAATAATGATGCTTATGAGAACTATGGGCGGCACAGGAAAAAGAATGATCTTTATGAGTGCCGGAATGATGGTAGCAGGTGTTGCTACTACCATCTTTTCATTTGTTTCTTCTTCGAAAAAAGCAAAAAAAGATGAGATAAAGAGAGAAAAAGACTACTTTGATTATTTAAAAGAACGAGAAGAATACATTGTAGGTATTCGTGAAAAAGAATATGAGTTGTCATGCCAGAAGAATCCTTCCTTGGACGAAGAGATTCAATTGGTTGCAGACTTTGATTCCAGACTTTTCTCAAGAAAAAAAGAGCATGATGATTTCCTTATGGTCAGAATCGGAACAGGAATCGTAAAGACAAAAAATCCTGTCAGATATAATACTCATGAATACGTGGATACTGACGATTATCTTATGGATTATCCCAAAAGTATCAGGGAAAAATATGAATATATACAGGGCATGCCTGTATTATTGGATATAAAGAACTGTAACGCTCTGGGCTTTGTAGGATCCAGAACAAAACTGTATCAGATGGTAAAAAATCTGTCGCTTAGTATTGCGATAGAGCATTTTTATCAGGATGTTCAGATCATGTTTGTCATTAATGAAGATGAGGTACAGTTGTTTGACTGGGCAAGGTGGTTTCATAACACGACTTCACCTGCCGGCGTTCTCAGGAATTTTATGTATGATGATGACAGTTCAAAGATTCTTTTGGAGTATCTCTACGGAGAACTTTCCCGCAGAGATGAGATGAAAAAGGAACAGATTTCAGAACTGCCTCATTTTGTTGTCTTTGCATACAGATCGGAAAAATTAACATCGCATCCTTTAAAGAAATATTTTGACAAAGCAGGAGAACTTGGATTTTCGTTCCTGTTCTTTGAGGAATATGAGGAAATGGTAAATGATAATTGTACCAAACTGATCTTTCTTGAAGATGACAGCAACGAAGGCTTGATAAGAAATGTTGAAGATGGAGAGATAACTCAGAGATTTGAATATGAGCATATTCCCGGTGATATTGCTGCTCAGGCTGCGTTGAAACTTGGATGTGTATATGTTGATGAAGCAAGCCTTGCCGGATCTCTTACCAAGAATATTTCGTTATTCGAACTTTTGGGAATAATGAATATTCATGATCTGGAATTGGAGAGAAGATGGAATACTTCTAAAATCTATGAGAGCATGGCGGCTCCTCTTGGTGTTAAAACCGGTAACGAGGTTGTTTGCCTTGATCTTCATGAGAAGTACCACGGACCGCATGGTTTGGTTGCAGGTACAACAGGTTCCGGTAAGAGTGAGATCCTTCAGTCTTATATATGCTCTATGGCGACATTATTCCATCCTTACGAAGTCGGATTTATCATTATCGACTTTAAGGGTGGTGGTATGGTAAACCAGTTCAGGGATCTGCCTCACTTAAATGGTGCCATTACAAATATTGACGGAAGGGAAATTGACAGATCACTTCTTTCAATAAAGGCAGAATTGATCAAGAGACAGGAATTATTTGCCAAGGCAAATGTTAATAAAATAGACGATTATATAAAGCTCTTTAAAAAGGGTGAAGTCGAAACGGCACTTCCTCATCTGATCCTGATAGTCGACGAGTTTGCTGAACTTAAGACTGATCAGCCTGAGTTTATGAAAGAGCTTATTTCCGCTGCACGTATCGGACGAAGCCTTGGTATTCATCTGATCCTTGCAACGCAGAAGCCTTCGGGTGTCGTTAACGATCAGATTTGGAGTAACTCAAAATTTAAACTCTGTTTGAAAGTTCAGAATAAAGAAGACAGTAATGAAGTATTAAAGTCACCGCTTGCAGCTGAGATCAGAGAACCAGGTCGTGCATATCTGCAGGTCGGCAACAATGAAATATTCCAGTTGTTCCAGTCAGCATACAGTGGAGCACCTGCACAGTTCGACACATTGGGTAATTCAAGAAAGTTTAAACTTTCTGCAGTAAATCTTTGCGGAAGAAGAGAAGTATTCTTTGAGCAGAAGCCTAAAAACCTTGATGCATCGGCAACGCAGCTGGATGCTTTGGTTGAATATGTTAAGGAGTACTGTGAAAAGAAGGGAATCGAAAGACTTCCCAATATTTGTCTGCCTCCGTTACCCGATAATATTGGTATACCTGAAAAAGTATACGAAAGAAAAGAAAAAGGCATTGTTATTCCTATCGGATTTTATGATGATCCTTCAAGACAGTATCAGGGTGAATACAGCATTGATTTGATGCAGGGCAATGTATTTATACTCGGATCATCCCAGTATGGTAAGACTACGCTTTTGCAGACAATGATAAAGCAGATTGCGGTAAACTACACCCCTTCCGAAGTATGTATTTATATTCTTGATTTTGCTTCAATGTTCCTTAAAAACTTTTCGAATTTGAAACATGTCGGTGGTGTTATCACTGCATTTGATGATGAAAAGATCAAGAACTTTATGAAGATGATGCAGGAGACTATGGTCATAAGAAGAGAAACATTCGCCAAACTCGGAGTGACGTCATATTCTTCTTATGTGGAAGCAGGATATAAAGATTTACCCAGTATCGTTATTTTCCTTGAAAATCTGACTGCATTTAAGGAACTCAGAGGAAATCTTGAAGATGTTTTCCTGAATATTTGCCGAGACGGCCTTTCTCTTGGTATTACGGTTGTTATTACCAATTCCCAGGCGGGTGGTATCGGATTCAGATATTTGACCAACTTTGCAACCAGAATGACATTTACCTGTAATAACACGATGGATTATTCGGCGTTATTTGACAGATGTAAAGTTACGCCAAAGGAAATTCCGGGACGTACTGTAATAGAGTTAAATAAAAACTTTTATGAGTGCCAGATGTATGTTCCTTTTGATGCTGAGAAGGAATTCGAAAAAGTTGAAATGATGCGTTCATTCATAAAGGAAATGAATGCAAAATATGCCGACTACAGAAATACCGGTCTTATCCCCGAAGTGCCTGATATTGTAACAAAGGATTACGTGATGTCTATTGACGGCAAAAAATACGGTGAATTTGATCTTCCGGTTGGTATCGGATATTCGGATGTTTCTCCTGTGCGCATTTCGATGGATCAGGTTCACAAACTTGGTATTTCCGGAAAAGAAGATCTCGGTAAGAACGAGTTTATTGCATATCTTGTTAAGGAGATACTTAATAAGTGCCTTGAAAACAGAGCTAAGTTATATGTAATAGATAAAGTCAGCCGTGAAGTCGAAAAAATTGTTCAGGATAAGGATAATGTTTCATATTCTTGGAATGCTGAGGATGTTAAAACTTATATTGAAGAGATACTGGGAATCTTACAGAATCGTTACGAACTGATGTTAAAAGGTGATACGGATTCGGTTAATAATGAGCCGTTTATTGTACTGATGTTAAATGCAAAAGAAGCACAGGGAGTTATTGATTCAGATCGAAATGTCCTTGCCTTTTATAACGATATTGTCGGTAAATACAAGAATTTGAAAGTCTTTGTGATCCTGTCGGATCTGGAAAATCAATCGCCGACATATTCAATGTCTCAGGTTCTTAAATCTATGAGAGACGACAGATATCTGTTTGTATTTGACAGTGCTGCAGATCAGAAGATATTAGACATGCCTTTGGCATTCTTTAAAGAAAACAATAAGAAACCGTTGTTTGGCGATGCATTTATGTCGCTTGGCAATGAACTCAGCAGAGTAAAAATGATCGTAAATAAAAATAATTAGACAGAGGTGACGTGGTCGTGAAAAAAAAGTTATTTAGCTTTTTTGTATTATTTGTTGTTTTAATAATGTTTCCGATTACTGCTAAAGCAGACGGAGATAAATTTAAGAATAACAAATGTGTAATTCCTTATGACTTATATCTTGAATATGACGGAAATGAAAAGATGCTTCGTTCTTCATACGGAATACTTGTGGGTATGGATGATGATGGCGGTGCATCAAACATCATTACCAACGCTTTTGATGTACGTGCAACCGGTGAGGAATTGCAGGTTTACTACGATGAACTTGCTATAGAGGAAGACAAAAGGGATAAAGTAAATCAAACCATTAAGGTAACCGTAGAAAAAGATATTCAGATCACCGCTTCGATCAATAATGTCAGCGAATCAATGAATCTTGCGGTGCTTGATTTGTCAGGAAAAATTTATAATCACAACAGTGTTGTTTTTGATATCGATGAAGAGAATATCAAATCCGCACAGGAATTGTATATTCTTAATTATGAATCAAATGTTCATACGGGATTTGCGGTAAACGAAAATCAGATCAATGGAATAAAGTACATTCAATTTGATTCACCGCTTGACTGGGAACAAAGAGGAGAGGCTGTATTCAACGAGAATGAAGAGTTTGTCGGAATGATCCAGAACAGTGTTGATGGAACACATAAGAACGCTCTCAGTTCAAAAGAAATAGCCGTAGCATTAAAAACTCTGGGAATAGCTATAGATGTTGCAGACCATACAGTCAAACCGGTAGAAAAGCAGGTTCTGATCGCGGCAACAGATATAGCAGAAAAACTTGATTTTGATATGTATACGGAAGAAACCGCTGCTGCGATGAAAGAGCAGATCCAGAATGCAAGAAGTGTGATCATCAGTGAAGAAGCTACACAGGAAGAAGTAGATGAGGCATACAGATTACTGACGGAAGCACAGGACGGTCTTGTTATTGAAGAAAAAATGGATACTATGACTCTGGTATTTATTATTGTATCAGGAGTTCTGCTTCTTGCTATCATTATCTTTGTGATCGTTTTGATCATTATCAATAAAAGGAAGAAGAAAAAAGAAAGAGAAAAGGCAGAAATAGATGCAAAAAGGGCACCTACCAATAACGGACCTTTTATTCCTTCGAATTCGAAGAATAAGAAAGGGAATACTTCTGCATCTGATAAATCCGAATATTTAACGAGAGTAAGGGCATCGGCACAACTTGAAAAAAACGGGAAGTCAGAAAAAATAGCGACAAGTGAAAAGCTGACAAGTCTTACCGGATTTGCACCATCCAGTAAGTCAATAACATTCAACGAAGAAGATACTACTGTTTTATCCGTAATTGAAAGCGAGAACAAAGAGGCAGCCAAGGCACATTCCCATCTTCTTACAAGTGATGATGTAAGAATAGATATCGATAAGGATGAGTTTATTCTCGGAAAGAGTATTCAAAAAGCGGACTATGCGTTTGACAATAAATCTGTCAGCCGTGCACACATAGCCATTATCCGCAAAGATGGAAATTATTTCGCCAAGGACTTAAGTTCTCTTAACGGATCGTTTGTAAACGGAGAAAAGATCAATCCTCAGGAAGAAGTGGCAATTAAGAACGAAGATATTATTAAATTGGCAGATGTGGAACTTAAGTTCTTTATAGATTAATTATTGGGGGGATACATACTATGGATGATACGATCATTATGGTCTTTGAACGTGCGAAGACTAAACAAAAAATTGACATAGAAGTTCCTTTGGATATAACAGCCAATGATCTTTTGAACGGTCTTAATCAGGGCTTTCATCTCGGATTAAATCTTGAAGATTCAAGCCAGTGTTATCTTTGTACTGAGAATCCTATAGCACTGATCAAAGGCAATACGATGTTAAAGGATTATAATCTTCGCAACGGAACTATTATTCGTTTTGAGAAGTAGAGAATATGGAAGAGAATAAAAAAGAGGAAATTCATAATCAAATCAATCAAACAAATGACAATATTAAACAATTAAAATTGTCGCACGAGGCTTTAAATTATGAGTTTGATCGCAATATCAGGAATTTAAACTTGATTTTGGAACAAAACTATTTAAATAAAGAGGACAGACAGTTCTTTATTGATTGGTTAAATGATTTGAATATGCTTAGGAAACAAGAATACTGTGATTATGAAGATATGAATGATGGACTAAAACGAAAAGCAAAACAATTTGAAGAAGAAATGGAGGATTTAGAAAAAAAAGAAAGCACAGACGTAGAAAGAGACTGAGGGTTTGTTTGTAGGATTATTTAACAAATATATGTTATAAGGGGGACTATGGAGAATACTAATGTAAACATTAATCGCTTATCATTGGAAGATCATATCAGGTTAATAAATACCGAATTGGAATTTAAGAAAAACACTACGATCAGTTCAGCCTTTCACCTCGATACTTTGCCTGGAACATACAATCTGTTAACTGCATTGGATCAGGCTTCTTTAGCTAGAGTAGATATGAAAGAATCTGTTCTTGCCGATACTACTAATTTGCAGACAGTAGGAAAAGAATTTTCTATCTTGGATGATACTATCTTTGGCAATTAGTAAAGGAGGAACATTATGAATATTACTTCATATTTTGATGGAAATGAAATAAAAAATATGTGTAATGATTATATTACACTAATGAATGATGAAATAACAGCGTATCAGTTATTATCAGACAGGATTGACAGTTTTTTGGAAAACGAAGAATCCAGTTCAGTTGCAATTGACGGGATAAAAGAACACATGGAAGATTACAAACTTGTGTTTTCGGCTTTAATCTCGGCAAATGAGAAAGATATTCTTGATTCGAATACGTTTATTAATATTGTTGGGGATGAACATATTGAAGGTGACGTTATTTTAGAAAATAAAAATAAGGCCAAGAAAGCTATTGATGAATATTATGATAACGAGTTGGCTGCATATAGGAAACTGAAAAATTCTGTAAATCAAGATCAGGTTGATATGTATCAAAAAGAGATGGCCCATTGGAGGGGTTTAAAGAATTTACAAGTACCGATTTATGAATATAACCTGAATAAAGAAAGAATATATAATGAGGCATACAGTTCTTCAAGGGTATTATTTAAAGATTCAGAAGAATTAAGAAGAGCGGCACGAGATTTTCTAAAAGTATTAAATACGGATTTTGAAAACGGTGTTTATAGAACTGAAGATAATCTCGAAAGCAGGAATAATTTATTAGACAAAATAACTAAATCATGGAAAAAGACATATGGTAAATCTAACTACGATGTCGAAAAAATCTTTATGGATTTTGAACGTGTAGAAGATATGACTGACGAAGAATATCTAAAATTTGTTCAAACAATAAGAACTATGCAAATAGATATTCCGTTAGACATTTCGAGAGAGGACATAAAAGAAGCGGTATATAATAAGATTTTAGAAAAATACAATTCATTTAACTATTCTGGTCCTCGAGATGATTCGACACCGTTTGACAATTTGGGACAAGAAGCGAGAGAATTGTTTGTATATATGTACGAAGAAAAAAATCCCGCTGATGCAGGACAAATGAATAAATTGTGCGATCAATTTATGGATCCGAAGTATTATTTTCCCGGAGTGGAAGATGATATTATTAACATAAAATTTCTGGTATATACAGCTGATGAACCATATAAATCTCTGTATATTCAAGAAGCTGATAAAATCAAACTTGGAAATATTTACCAGATAACCGGTAGTACCAGTAATAATACAATAAACTTTAATGCAGGTGCTTGGAAACGGCCTCCTAAAGGAATGTATTATACATCGTTCTTCCATGAGAGTGGTCATGCGATTGATAATTTGAATAGTATTTCGATAGACTCTAATAGAGACGATAGTATTGAAAAAGAAGTTGAACGGAAAATCAATGAAAAATTAAATGAATGTCCTGAGTTCAGAAGTCTTTCTAGTGCAGAAAAAGAACAATATAGAAATTTAATTGTTAACTGTATTATGAATGAGTATGATGATGAAAACAATAATCTTGACATTGGTTTTATTATAAAAGAATTAGGACTCGATTTAAATTCTGATCAAGCGCAGAAAATGTACGATTATGTTGTTAAAGATTTGAGGTCAAAGACTTTTGGACCTTGCGCAGATGTTTATGGAGGTATCACGGGAGATACAATTGGTTACGGACATAGTGGAGAGTATTGGAATATAAGGGAAGATAACGATAAAAGAAAATATGTTTTGATTGGTGAAGATCCTGGGTCAACGAGGATATATTTAGATGATCCCAATTATAATAAAGAAAATTTAGACGAGATAATTATAGTTGAATGTATTAAAAGTGGAAATAACATAAATCATAAAATGTCTGCAGCAGGAGAGTTTTGCGCCGAAACATTTGATGCACATATAACTAAACGTCGAAAAGAGGTTCAAGGCTTAAAGGGATTTGATCAGTCAACACTTGATGGTTTTAGGGATCAGGTAGCAGGTTTGGTAAAATAAAAAAGAAATAAAAAACTTCGGGGCATCGCCCCGAAGTTTTTTGTATCCCTATATATTATCTTTTTAATCCAATATACCATACTGCTCCATCGTGGATTTGGACGGCAGGTAATCGCCTAACAATTCATCGGAGATCCTCATCAGATCATCATATCTGTAATGAGGAAGTGAATAGAATCCGTCCTTTGAATAGAAGGCAAATACATCCAGAGAGGGAAGATAATAAACATCTGCAGGTATATGAGACAATACGTCCAGATCCTCGTTTAATATATATGAATCATAACCGTATTTTACTACATATATTTTTTGCTCGGGATAGTAATATAAACCTTCCACAGCATGAGAATCGGGAAGATGCAGTGTTTTGACCAGCTCTGTATTTTCGCCGAAACGGTATAATTCAACAGTGCCGTCAAAGTATGAAGCACAGATGATCTTCGCTCCGCGACATACTATAAAATTATCAGTCTGACTAAAAGCTCTGCTCAATGTCAAATACGGCTGAGCTTTGTCACTTTTATAGATTTCTATCAGGCCGGTTTCTCTCTTTATCGCATAATTATCTTTGTCAATGCCGTAAACATCGTAAGCTTCGTCCTCCGGAATATCGGGCTTTGAAATGTTTTCCACTTCTCCGGTTAAAAGGGAATAAAGGTATAACTGTCCTTTTGGCGATTTGGTGCTTAAAAGGTAGTTTTGATCGTATGTAACACCTTTAGCAGTAAAAGTAGGAGCCTGAGTGGTGGGAACTTCTTTAAACAGCGAACCGTCTGATACATTATAAATCTTTATTCCGGCGCCGAATTGGGCAAATAGATCTTTTCCGTCCCCTACAAAAGAGTAGTTGTAATTATCATAATCAACTGAAACTGTGGGTGTGTCGGAGCCTAAAGAGTATATTTCGTAAGTGCTTTCGATAGAATTCTTCAAAAGGATCTGGTCTTCACTGTTGAAGCAGTTAACCATTGAACTGGGGCAGTTTAAAAGGAGCTCTGCCGAAGAAGTTTTCTTTTTAAACAAAGAGACATAATTCTTCTCTTCAAAAGAAACAATTATATTTTCATCTAAAAGGTTGAATGATGTTGCTCTGATCGTAGGGGCATTGTAAAACACATCATATGAATACAGCATGTCAGGAGTATCTCCGATAAGAACATGCTTTTTACAATTATTTAAGTAAATGATCGCACCGTTGCCTTCTGTCGGGAACATATTGCATATTCCTTCCGAGGTGCTTAAACTGCTCAACAGTGTACCGTCAGAAGTAAGGGTATACAGATAATCATATCCATGAGCATAAATGTAATTGGATTCGGAACTTAAATATATTTCCTTTACCGTTGAAATTGTTTTTACTCTCCAGTTTTCTTTTCCCGTGTTTTTATCGATCGATATTATATAGTCGGTTCCTGCCTGACTCATAAAATCCGTGTTTCCGGAATAAAGCAGCTCATCGTTATTCACGTAGAGAGAAGAAACATCCATAAGTCCGGTTTCGTAAGAAGTAAATGTGTCGGCAGCTATATCGTATTTATAAATGGGTATAAAATCCGTAGGACCTGATGCGCAGGCAAAATACATTTCGTTACCGTCTGCGGAGAAATCCAAAGCGTAAAGATAAGGAGACATGGCTAATCCCGTATCGGAATAAAGATGAGCGGCGATACATGATTTATTTGCCATATCATATATTTCAAAACCGTCATTTGTAAAGAGAACAAATTTGTTCAAATAAGCGTAACGGTAAAGCTCTCCTTTGTGAGTTGCTGTGTTGAGGGGATTTGGAAGTACGGATTCGGTGTTGCTTTCAAGATCATATATTTTTATCTCATCATTGTCGTTATATATGAGAGTGTTTTTGTCAGTGATTATAAAACTGCGGAATTCTCTGTAATTTAAATTTCCTATAAGTTTCTTTGAAAGGATCTGATCTCCGGTGGCTAAATCCCAAACCAAAAGATTATTGGTTGAATCCAGTGTGACCATTTTGGTTTCATCATCGGATATTTTGGTTGCTCTTATTGAAGACTCTGATTCAAATATCATATCGCCGATATATAATCCTGAATCGGCATAAAGATCAAGTGCCTCTGTTAACGCCGATTCGGTCTCGTATGAATAAGGGTAGCTTGTGTCGGATGAAGATGTGGGCATTACTTTTCTTAAGGCATAAATGGCATCGAATTTTCTTCCGCTGTTAAGCAGGTCCTGTGCATTTAATACAGTGGCTTTTGCAAGAGAAAGCTGAGCCTGGGTATACTGCTCCTGTATCTGTTCGCTCTGGGCCTGTATCTGTGCTGACTGAGCCTTTATCTCATCGTTCTGTTTCTTTATCTCAGTGTTCTGGTCCATGATCATTTCCGACTGGCTCATGATCTTAAACATCAAAGCGATACAGACAGCGGAGAAGAGCATCATGGCTGCTGCAACACCGCTTACGATGGAGAGCGTTCTTCTCATGGCACGCTCTTTGTGACGCTGCTTAAGTGCATCATAATTAAGACCGAAGATGGCAGCGGCAAGTCTTAATACCGCATCATGCATGGCCTTGTTGATCTCTTTATTGTTTTTACCTCTGACATCTGCAGCAAGAGGCTCGAAATAATGGTATTTTGTTTCAACGCTTCCGTCGGGATTCTTTACTTCATATGCTTCTTTTGTGAGTGCTTCGGGGAAAGACTCTTCGGGTTCGCCTTCCGCCAAAACGGCAAGAATTCTTTCTCTTCCGTGAAGGCTTATAAAGGTTTCGATCTCCCTTTTACACCATTCCGACTCGGGAAGTCTGGGAGTACAGATAACTATAAGATAATCGGAATTCTGTAAAGCTTCTGTGATAGGGTCGCTTAAGTTGGCAGAAAGAGGAAGCTCGTCCTGATCTCTGAATACTCGCTCGATCTTTTTTTTGCCTGTGGGGGAAACTACACCCTTGGGAAGTTTGAAGGCTTCGAGTTTTTTCTGAAGTGTTGTTGCGACATATTTGTCGAGTTCTGCGTGTCTGTAACTTATAAACGCGTCATATCTGTTTTTTTCCATGTTCTTTAATACCCTTTCCGAACAAATAAGTTTGCATTAAGCGCATATTTAGATAATTATATCATATATTTCTGTTTTATGCCGCTTGAGTTATAATGAATGTATGTACAGGATCAATGAGGACGAATTTAAGGAAAAGTACATACTTATGGTTCCGGCAATGCTCGATGCGCATTTTCCGCTTCTTAAGTATGCCCTTTTTTCGAAAAACTATCATCCTCAGTTCTTAGACTGCGAAGAGGGTATCACGGATATAGGATTAAAGCATGTCCATAACGATATGTGTTACCCGTCGGTTCTTAATATAGGCCAGTTCATATCGGCTTTAAGAAGCTGTCCTTATGATCTGAGCAGAGTAAAACTATTAATGCCTTCCGCAGGAGATGCATGCAGAGGCTCAAATTACGTTTCGGCTTTGAAAAAGGCGGTTGAGATCGAAGGGATGGACGATAAGGTCAAAGTGCTCACGCTTAATGCGGTAGGCATCGACCCCGACAATCAGCTCGTTTTCTCGCTTCCCATGCTCGTAAAAGCTTTATATGCGCTTCTTTACGGCGACATATTAATGCTCCTTGTCAATCAGGTAAGACCCTATGAAAAAAACAAGGGTGAGGCAGACGAACTCTGGCAGAAATGGATCGAAAAGATCTCCGAATATCTGAAAAAAGACAGATTCGTAAAGCTTCTTTCGATAAAGAGTAATTTTGAAAAAATGTGTGCCGATTTTGAGGCTATAGAAAAGACAGGTGAGAAAAAAGAAAGAATAGGACTTGTCGGAGAATTATATATAAAATACTGTCATCTCGGAAACAGAAATGTGGTTAAGTTTATAGAAGAGCAGGGGTTTGAGACACATACCAACGGATTTACATGGTATATGCTCTACTATATGGATTCACATTTGCTTAATGAATATAAGGGGATCGCGAGACCTTTTATAAGACTTGGATTCAATATCCTTAATTCCATGCAAAAGACAATGATAAAGACTATGAGAAAGCATGGTTTTTATTCGCTTGATGTATTTTCGGATTTCAAAAAAGAAGTGAGCAGATATGTAAATCAGGGATACATTATAGCTGACGGCTGGCTTATAGGAGGAGAGATTACCGCGCATATCCTTCACGACTGTAAGAAGGTTCTTGCTATGCAGCCTTTCGGCTGTATGCCCAATCATACATGCGGAAGAGGAATGTATCCCCATTTATCAAGACTGTTTCCCGAAGGCAGGATCGTAAGTGTAGACTTCGATTCGAGCAGTTCGGAAGTGACAATTTTTAACAGAGTTAAAATGCTTCTGGATTTTAATGTGTGATCACTTTCTTTTGATGACTCCCCAAGATCTTTTTGGGAAGCTCGTTAACTTCGGATCTGTCATTGTGAAGACGGGCATAATATCTCATCCATGCGGTCACGCCGCTTATTGCCCATACGAAGCCTGTGGATAACCAGATGCCGTTTACGCCCATTCCGAGTAAACTTGTGAGCACGATGGGGAATACGAATCTTCCGATAACCTCGATAACGCCGTTAAACAAAGCGAAGAATGCATCGCCGACACCCGTGAGTGTTCCTCTTACGACATAGATCGTACCGAGCAGTACATAGAAAAGACTTGTGACCTTAAGTCCCATTGCACCGAGTCTGATAACTTCGGGATCGGATACGAAAAGACCTGTAAGTGCTTTTCCGAAAAGCTGCATTACTGCGAGCATAACAAGTGAAATGATGACCATTATGATCATACCCTTTCTGTGACCGTCGAGTACACGGTCTTTTTTGTTTGCTCCGTAATTTTGACCGCAGAAGGTTGCAAGCGAAGCACAGAGTGTCTGATAAGGCTGGTGAACGATCTGCTCGATCCTGCTTGTTGCGGTGAATGCTGCGACTACGACTGTTCCGTATGCGTTTACGACGCGCTGTAAAGCCATTGTAGATACGGCGATAAGAGCGAACTGAAGTGACATCGGAACACCGAGCTTAATAACCTTTGATATCATGGAAGAAGAGATAACGAAATCTTCTTTTTTTAATTTAAAGTAAGAATTCATCTTTATCGCATAGATTCCGCTTCCGACAACCGATGCGAACTGTGCGATGACCGTTGCGATAGCAGCACCCTTTATACCCATATTTAAGTTGTAGATAAAGAGCAGGTCGAGAACGATGTTAATGACCGTCGATACTATCAAAAAGATAAGAGGCGACACGGAATCACCGAGAGCGCGGAGCATCGATGCGATGTAGTTGTACATTGATACGAAAAGAAGGCCGAAGCACATAAAACGTACGTACATTGTCGCATCTGCGATGATATCTGCGGGAGTGCTTAAAAGGCTAAGCAGAGCAGGTGCACATATAAAGCCTATGGTACCGAAGATGACCGGAACGAGCAGCATTATAAGTCCCGTATTTACGATGCAGTTTTTAACCTTTCCTTCGTCATGTGCACCGTAGTACTGGGATGCGATTATTCCGCCGCCGCTGCCTATTCCGTTGCAGAGCGCGAAAAAGAGGAAAGTGATGGATCCCGATGCGCCTACGGCTGCAAGTGCATCCGCTCCGACGATACGCCCTACGATGATCGAATCGGCGAGATTATAGATCTGCTGAAATATATTTCCTATTAAAGCGGGGAGCGAGAATAAAAGTATGTGTTTTACCGCATTTCCCGATGTCATGTCTCTTGTAAGATCTTTCATAAAACTCCTTTCATGTCGAAATCGAAAAGAATCAGTTTGTGTGATTGAAACAAATGTAATATACTTCTGATTAAGGGGTGAATCTTCTTAAAATCCGTCTTTTGATTTATCAAATTTTGCAATTTTTCCTGTTTTTCGATCAGGACAAAATTTGATATTCTGCAGTACGAAATATAAGAAGATTAGAATTGTTAACAGTGATAAAATAGGGGAAATTTATATGGATATGAGTCATTATGAATCCTATGGATTCGAAAACTACAGTGCATTTAATATGTCTACGGGATATAAGGAAAGAAATTACAAGATGCACTGGCATTCATACGGTGAGTTTATCCTTGTCGGACCCGGCAAGACAAACATTTATACGGTAAACCAGAAAAGATACAGTCTCGTAGAAGGAGATTTCGTTCTTGTCTGGCCTATGGAAATGCACGGGATCGAAGATGCCGACAGAGAAAAGGCTGTGGTCATACAGTTTAGCAATTCTTTTATGAATTCGCTTTTTGATCTGCAAAGGATCATGCATTTCTACAGAAACCTTCATATTGTCTGCGTCAATTCGCATCCGGAACTGGCTGCCGAATTGAAAAAGATAACCGAAGAAATGAAGAAAATATTCTTTTCGGAAGAAAGCGATCGGGAACTTCGCTGCTGCATGCTTCTTATGAAATTTATGCAGACTCTGGATGAACACAGAAACGAATTTGTTCCTGAACTCGATCCGAATGCCATTAACGGTTATACGGATGACGTCATGAGAAGAATGATGATGGTTACGGATTATATAAAGAACAATCTTACGGCCGACGATCTTTCTCAGGGAGCGATGGCTGAAAAGGCCGGTATTAGCAAAGATTATTTTTCGAGGATCTTTAAGAACTTAACAGGTATGAATTACAGCAAATGGCTGAATATGATAAGACTTGAAAAAGCTACCGAACTTCTTACACAGAACGATATGACGTTAACGGAAGTTGCGATGCTTTCGGGTTTTCAGAGCATTCCCAGTTTTAACAGAGTATTCAGGGAGGAAAAGGGTATGGCTCCCGGAGAATACCGCAACTTGTTTATAGGAGGGTAATATATGAGCATTGATTTGAGCACGATGCCCAAACTCGGATTCGGACTTATGCGTCTGCCTGAAAATGACGGCGTGATCGATCACGAGCAGGTTTGCCGAATGGTAGACGATTATATGAAGGCAGGTATGAATTATTTTGATACCGCATATGTCTATCACGGCGGAAGATCCGAAGTAGCGGCAAGAGAAGCACTTGTAAAAAGATATCCGAGAGACAGCTTTATGATAGCTACGAAGCTTCCCGCATGGGAGATCAAGAAGGCTGAGGATGTAGACAGGATCTTTGAAGAGCAGCTTGAAAGAGCGGGAGTCGATTATTTCGATCTTTATCTCCTGCATTCCATTGAAGACGGCTCAAATTATGAAACATATGAAAAATACGACTGCTTCTCCTGGGGGCTTCAGAAAAAGGCCGAAGGAAAGATAAAGCATATAGGTTTTTCCTATCACGGAAGTCCGGAACTTTTAGTTCAGGTTCTCGACAAACATCCCGAGATGGAATTTGTTCAGATCCAGTTAAACTATCTTGACAGGACCAACCCGGTTGTCAGATCGCAGGAATTATATGATATCTTACACGAAAGAAATATTCCCATTATAGTAATGGAACCCATCCGCGGCGGAATGCTTGCTTCGTTTACACCCGATATCGAGGAAAAGATGAAGAAAGTTCAGCCCGATAAGTCAATAGCTTCGTGGGCACTCAGATTTGTAGGTTCTCTTCCCGGAGTAATGACGATCCTCTCCGGTATGTCCAGTGAAGACCAGATGAAGGATAACATTGAGACGTTTAAGAATTTTGAGCCTCTTTCAGAAGAAGAGTTCAAGGTTGTGGATGAAGTCACAAGTGATATCCTGAGTGTTCCGCAGATCGGCTGTACGGCCTGCAAATACTGCTGCGACGGCTGTCCGATGCAGATAAGCATACCGGATGTTTTCAGAACAATTAATACACTTCGCCGTTACCCTGATGACTGGAGATCGAAGAACTTCTATCAGGGAGTTGCAAGCAGAGGAGGCAAAGCTTCAGACTGCATCGGATGCGGTCAGTGCGAAGGAGTCTGCCCTCAGCATCTGCCCATTATCGAACTTCTTAAAGAAGCGGCGGAAATACTCGATAAATAGTACTTTTGATAACTCTTTTATGGTATAATAAAAGCGATGATAAATGATTTAAGATCGCTTTACAGGATACCGTAAAGCCTGATTGAATAAGAAGGAGGAGTGAGTATGGATATAGCTGCATTATCTATGGCAATGGCACAACAGAAAACAATGGATGATGTCGGAACCGCGATGCTTGCAAAAGCACTTGACATGCAGGAAGATATCGGTGCCGAAGTTGTTGAGATGATCGATTCGGCAGCAATGGAAAGAAGCGTTAATCCTTCACTCGGTCAGGCGATAGACATTACTGTTTAAAATACGGAGGAAAAAAGAATGGCATGTTTTTTGGTACCCGGTACTGAAGCGATCGTAACCACGATAGTGACCGCGGTTGTAAAGCATAAAGAAAATAATTTAAAGAAGGCAAACGTTGAGAGTAAGGATATTTCCGAAAAGATCGGAACAAAGTTTTCGACAAAACTCGGATGGCTCAACAAAATGCTTTGGGGCGGAAGTGCTCTCCTTGCTTTTGAGCATATCTGGCACGGCGAAGTTATCCCCGTATTTCCTTTTCTTACTGCGGTAAAGGAAGGCGAAGTCGGTGGAATGCTCTCTGAGATGGGTACTGCCGGTGTTACGATGGCAGTGCTCGTTACGGCAGTATGGATCGGAATGGTCATCATATCCGGCGCTATCGAGAAACGCCAGGCAGAAAACGAGAATACAGGGGAGGTAAAAGCATGACACTTCTGATCACTGTTTTTGCGTCCATTGTGGCAACCCTTGTATGGTATAAGAAAGCTCCCGACAATTCCATGAGATACGGAACACTTGCCCTTATGTACTGGGGTGCGTCATTGATGTGGCTTGTCGATGCGATATTTGAATATGCAGAGCTCGGTGCCGAATTCTTTACACCCGAAGCAGCAGATATGTTAAACGATTCATATCTCGGACTTTGTGTTGTTGCGCTCGGCCTTATCATCTGGCTTGTTTCTTTGTTTATCAAAGATCCCAAAGGTATTATCAGAAAGACACTTTTAAAGAAAAGCGTTTGATTTTCCTACATACAACTAAAACAAAAACCTCCCAGTGAGGTTTTTTGTGTTTTACAATTTATTTAATCGGAGGTCGTAATGGACTTAGAAGAGTTTTTTAAAGAAAATCCCAAAGTAGCGATAGCTTTTTCCGGAGGAAGTGATTCCGCATATCTTTCTTATGCGGCCACGCAGTATGCAAAGTGCGTAAAGACATATTTTGTGAAGACGCAGTTTCAGCCCGAATCCGAATACGAGGATGCACTTCGTTTTGCAAAAGAATATTCGATCGATCTTACCGTGATCGAAAGCGATATCCTTCATACAAAAGAAGTGACAGACAATCCTGCGAACAGATGTTATTACTGCAAGCAGAACATTTTTGCAAAGATAAAGGAACAGGCATTAAAAGACGGATTCGATGTCATTCTTGACGGAACGAATGCATCGGATGACGATACGGACCGCCCGGGAATGAAAGCTTTATCGGAAATGAATATCCTGTCACCGCTACGCATGTGCGGCATCACGAAAAACGATGTCAGGGAACTGGCCAAGGAAGCGGGACTTTTCACATGGGATAAACCCGCCTATGCGTGCCTTGCCACGAGAGTTCCTGCAGAGACAAAGATAACCGGTGATATATTAAACAGTACCGAAAAAGCGGAAAGCCTTTTATCATCACTTGGATTTACGGATTATCGCATGAGATACAGGGACGGGGATGCGCTAATTCAGTTAGTCGGCGAACAGCACGAACATTACGCTGAAGTTAAGGATAAGGTTGAGGCTGAACTTAAGAAGTATTATAAGAATGTCAGCCTTGATCCGACACCCAGATGGAAATCGATATAAAGGAGATCGAATGAACAGCGATCTTATAAAGATACTTGAAGATGTAAAAAACAAAAACATATCTGTTAAAGAAGCCGAGGCGCTTATAAAGACAGAACCTTTTGCGGACCTTGATTTTGCAAAGATCGACCTTCAGAGAAAAAACAGACAGGGCACAGGCGAAGTTATATACGGAGCCGGAAAGACTTCCGCACAGATAAAAAGCATTGTTGAAAAAATGCTTGAGGGATCCGATGACGGAATTCTGATCACCAGACTTTCAAAAGAAAGTTCTGATGTTTTGAAAGAAGCGTTCGGTGAAAAGTATAAGTATCATGAGGATGCAAAGATCGGACTTGTCGGAGATATGAAAAAGCCCGACGGTCTTGGTAAGATCCTCGTTCTTACCGGCGGCACGAGCGATATACCGGTTGCAGAAGAGGCGGCGCTTACAGCGGAATTCTTAGGCAATGAAGTAGAGCGTATCTATGATGTCGGGGTAGCGGGTATCCACAGACTCTTTTCACATATGGATTCGATAGTCAATGCTTCGGTCATCATTGCGATAGCAGGAATGGAGGGCGCTTTGGCGAGCGTTGTTGGCGGTCTTGCCGACTGCCCCGTGATAGCGGTTCCGACAAGTGTCGGATACGGTGCTTCATTCGAAGGGATCTCGGCGCTTTTATCAATGCTTAATTCCTGTGCATCGGGAGTTACGGTCGTAAATATCGATAACGGTTTCGGTGCGGGCTTTTCCGCAAGCCGAATAAATCACATGGGAGGGCACGATGAAAACACTTTATCTTGATTGTGCTATGGGAGCTGCCGGTGACATGCTCTCAGCTGCTTTGTACGAACTGCTTGACGATAAGCAGGCATTCATTGAAAAAACAAAAGATCTGGGCCTTGATAAAGTATCGGTCGCACCCCGTGCCATGAGCAAATGCGGGATACTCGGTACGCATATGGATGTTTTTGTTGACGGTGTTAGCGAGGAAGATATCATGGATTCGCATGAGCATCATCACGACGACCACGATCACCATCACGATCACGACCATCACCATGACCACGACCACGAGCATGACCATGATCATCATGACCATCACCATGACCATGAACACGGCCACGGACATTCACATCATCACTCGTCCGTGAAAGATATAGAAAGCATCATCGACGGCCTCAATGTAAGTGATAAAGTTAAGGATGATGCAAAGAAGGTTTATTCGTTTATTGCTGAAGCAGAAAGCAATGCACACGGAGTGCCCGTCAGCGAGATTCATTTCCATGAAGTGGGTACAATGGACGCGGTTGCGGATGTAACGCTTGTCTGTATGCTTATGGAAGAGATTAATCCGGATAAGGTTGTTGCTTCACCCGTAAACGTGGGAAGCGGCCATGTACACTGTGCACACGGTATCCTTCCGGTGCCTGCACCTGCTACGGCTTTCATTTTAAAAGATATCCCGATGTATTCGGGTCATATTAAGAGCGAACTATGCACTCCCACGGGAGCTGCGCTTCTTAAATATTTCGTAAGTGAATTTTCAGAAATGCCTGTTATGACGGTAAGTAAGATCGGTTACGGAATGGGAAAGAAGGATTTTGAGCAGGCCAATTGTGTCAGAGCCTTTTTGGGTGAAACGTTAGGCGGCAGCGAGCAGATCACGGAGCTTTCCTGCAACGTGGATGACATGACTCCCGAGAGAATAGCGTTTGCGACCGAAAAGTTTTTGGAAGAGGGCGCGCTTGAAGCATATACGATTCCCGTCGGAATGAAAAAATCCCGTCCGGGAATACTTCTTTGCGTAATGTGCAGGGAAGACAAAAAAGATAAGATGGTAAATCTTATGTTTAAACACACGACTACTCTTGGAGTCAGAGAGAATGTAAGCCGCCGCTATACATTAAAAAGAAGCATTATTAAAAAAGATACCGAATTCGGTGAGATCAGAATAAAACAGTCAGAAGGGTTCGGTGTAAAAAGAGAAAAGATTGAATATGAAGACCTTGCCGGGATAGCCAGAGAGAAGGGCTTATCCATCGAGGAAGTACAGAATCTTTTAAAAGATTAAATAAATGGTATATGCATTCTTAATAGTGTTATAATGGATATGAATTAAGCCGATATATACTTTACAGGCAGGGAGGCCTGTGTGTTGTTTACAGGGAGGTTTGGTATGAAGATTTCGGAAGCAAGAAGTGCTTACTACAAGCAGTATCAGAAATTTTCATTTGCCGCAGCGGATGTTGCAAAACAAAAAGAAGAAGCAGAAAAGAATGCAAGACTTTATCCGTCTCAGGCAGATGAATTCAATGAAAAAGCCGCAACGCTTGAGATATCTTTGGAAGCTTTGAATAAGCAGGCCGAAGAATATATGAAGCATCATGAAAAAATCTGTGAAGCAGAATGTGCTTATGCAAATATGATCGCATCCGAGCAGAATGCGGAAGCGGCCAAAGAGTCGGCGGCTGAAGAATTAAAGATCCTTGAGACGGCAAGAAGGATCATGAAAGGTGATATAGTTCCGCCTCAGGATGAAGAAAAGCTTATGAAATACAATTTCAAGCTTTATATGGCCGCAAAGAATATGGGTGTTCTTGCCAAGGAACATGAAGAGGACGATTCTCTCTGGGATGACGAAGAAGAAATCGGCGAAGAAGAAAGGATCGATCCCATGGAATATGCGGGCGAACAGGAAGCACCCGAAGGCGGACCTTCGCTTGACATGGAAGTATCGGATGTGACGGGAGAATAGGACAAAAAGGCAGATATGAAAGAGACATTACTTACAAACAAACTAAAGATAACCGGACTTGTTGTTTACTTTATCGTTCTTTTTATCGAAAGACTTCTGGCCGTGTTATTAAGTATAAATCACGGCGGTGTGTATGCCGTACTTACAGGAAATTATTTTAATTACATTACTTACGGCGTTACATGTTTAAGTCTTGCGGCAGGAACGGTCTTAATGATAAAGCCGCTTTTCGGACTGCTTAAAGCTCTTTTTTCAAAAGCCGGTTATCCGTTTGAAGAAAATTACAAAGCGATAGTTATCGCAGCCATGGCGCTTTTATACGGCGGTATGATGCATACGGGATTTACTCTTGCACCGATACAGTTTGTAGCATACGGATTCCTTATAGCATCCATGATAGTAAGAACGGTGGAAAAGTGTAAGGAAGACAAGTCAAAAAGATTTGCCTCGATAGTATCGGTCATATATTTAACACTCTTTTCCATGACGGTTCCGGTTTGTTATATAGCTCTTAAACTCGGTGCGCTGACGATACCTTTTTATATCGCCGAATTTGCAGCGGCATTTGTTCTTATACCCGTATTCGGACTCATGCTTTTTAAATTCTTTAATGACGGCATTACGAACTTTTCGATCATCAATCCTTTGATCATGCTCATCCTTTCGGGTGCTGCGGTAGCACTTAAATGGAGCGAAGAGATAAATGCGTTTGTTCTGATATTCGTGATCCTTACCACAGTCTTTTACCTGGCTTTCGGGATCGCGGCAGGAAAGAAAAGCAAATAGATAATATTTGAAAGACATAAGAAAACCTCGCACCGGAAGATGCGAGGTTTATTTTTATTATTCTTCTGTTGCCTTCCAGGGATTACCGGGATCGGTATCCGTGGGATCCCATCCGCGACGGGGATCGTTTCCGTCGATCTTGGGTGCTTCGGGCTTGCCCAAAGGTCCGGGATTGTCGGGATCGTCATAGATCTCGATTATCGTTCCGGCTTCACAGTTTTCGTAGATCCACTGTGCATCTTCTTCGGTGAGTCGGATGCATCCGTGTGAACAAACGGTTCCGAGCTTATTGTATTCGCCCCAGAGAAGCGTTTCCGGCGATCTCTTGTAATACATTACGGAATGGAACCAGATGTGTCCCGTGATCCTTCTTGCATACTGACCGACTGTTCCTTCTTCGAACTGAAGCCATCTTGCGCTTCCACCCATTGAGAATGAACCGATCGGAGTAGCGTTTCCGCTCGAGCAAACCATTGCTTTGTAAGGAACGGTGTAGTTGCCGCTTTCATCCTTTGAATAAACGGTTACGGTACATGCACGACGGTTTATCTTGATGTAATATGCAGCATCGCCTGTGAGTACTTTGGGAGGAGCCGTTGCATTGACAACCTGTCCTTCGAAAGCCATACGGCCTTCTTTCTTTCCGTACTTTTTATAGTGGTTGTAAAGCTGATTCTCATTTGTTCCGAATACAGCCACAACATCGGGATAAGCATTTGCATAAAACGTGGCATCGAAAAGGGTTTTGTCTTTCATGACCTTTACGGTTCCGACAGCTTCAGTGTTTCCCGTGCAGGCTCTTCCTTCGTTTCTTCCGTATTTGTCATAGTGTGCCCAGAGGTCCTTTTCGTTGTAACCGAACGCTGCCTTAAGATCGGGATAGGTGTCGGCATAATATATCGGATCGAAAACGGTTCCGTCCGGCATATTCAAGGGTGCCGCATTGGCAGTCGTCTTAAGAGACAACACAAGACCGATCGCTATTATCAAAAGCAGTGCAGGTCTTAATACAAACAGTTTTTTCATCATTCGCTCCTTTTACCTTTATACATTTTCCTTCATTTTCTTTTTTCTCTCGTACATTTTCGCATCCGCTTCCTTTACGGCCTCTTTGACGTTTCGGCTGCCTACGGAAAAATCGGCATAACCCAAAGCGGTGCTTAAAGGGATCTCGAGTTTTTTCTTTTCGTTATAGTCGTCGATCTTTCGATAAAGCGTATCCAGACTCTCAAGAAATTTAACGTCGACGCTTAAGAGTTTTGAGATGACCAGATACTCGTCACCGCCCATTCTGAAGCAGGTTCCGTTTTCCCCGAAAGCTTCTTTTATGAAATTGGCGAGTGATTTGATGTATTCATCACCCATCAGGTGTCCGAGTTTGTCATTAACATCTTTCAGCTGATTCATGTCGAGCATAACGAAGGTGTAATGCTCTCCCTCGGGAAGTTCGGAATCTATGAACTTGTTGTAGTATTCACGGTTGTAAAGTCCGGTGAGTGCATCCGTGTAAGCCATCTTTTCCATGATCTCGGCGTACTGGCCTTTACGGCTTAATTCCGAGATGCTTATAAATTCGTATATGCAGCAGAGCAGGATGAACAAAAACAGAACATACTGATATGCGGGTGTTCCTCTGTAAAGCCTCGGACGGATGCGGTATCTGATGAGTTCCACGATACCGATCACCAGGGGAACAAGGAAAGTGATCGCCATAATGATCTGAAGTCCTTTGGGAACCTTTTTAAGGATAAGGCTCTTTATGAAAAGGACGAGGGCACAGATAACGGTTGTGCCGAGGATGATATGGCTTATGATCAGAAGTTCATGATAATCTTTTATCTTAAGTGATGTTAAAAGTATCTGTGTAAGAAGGTTGATCGACGAAAAGAGAGCTACGACCAGACCTGCTTTTGATTCTTTGTTATTGGTTACAAAAGATGCGAACAAAACTATCGGAAGAGGAAGGATTGCAAGCATCATATAGTCGACAAAATGTATTGCCACGGGTTTGCCCGTGATCAGAGCCGGGAATGTGGTCTCGCATCCGATCCATATGGAGGCAACTATCGCAAAAGTACCCATGCTGATGATCTCGTATCTTCTGTCTCCGAAATGCTTTCCGGCGAATCCGAGGATGAAAGCCACTACACCGAGAGCCATCATAAGAGTACATAAAAGAAACTCTACGGCATTTTTTCTTATCTCGTTTAAAAGAAACGAATTACCGTTGCCGAGGATGATCGTGTGTATGAATCCCGGTGTTTCGGGATAGAGATTATCGACTGTGATCTTTAATGTGCAGTCGTCATATAAAACGGGAAGTGATATCGCATGAGGATATACGCCGTAAGATTTTCCGAAAAGTCTCGGAGCGTTCGGATGATAATCGTATATCGCATTGCCGTCAAGGAAGACGGTGAAATATATATTCTTACTGTAGAAACAAAGGGATTTGTTTATTAGACTTCCTTTTTCGATATTCTTTTCGATCGTGAAAGAACGGTCGCTTACGAAGTTGTCGAAATCTACTTCGGTCCCGTCTTCGTAATGCCAGTTTTTATCGAAAGCTTTGGAAGAATTATCCGAAAGGATGAGATTATTATTTGCAAAGGCATAAATGAGAACAAAGCAAACAAAAAACGCTATTACCAGGCAGTAATAGAATCTGGAATCAAGATATATTTTCTTTTCCCCGTTTGCGTTATCCACGAGATCATTCCTTATTAATATAAAAAACACCCATATGTGCGACAATTCTATCATAAATAATATGTGTTTACAATTACGGAAAGCCTATAATAAGGCACTTTGAGAAAAAAATGTCTGTGAAAAGCCCGAAAATACGGACAATAACAGGACTTTATTGGACGGTTTCCGGCGATTGTGATATGATTAAATGTCCGCATTTTTTGGACAAATATGAGTGACGTTTTTTACCGGACGGGAGCAGAAATGGAACAAAGACCGATACTAAAAAACAGGGTATATCTCTACCTTACAGAATTCTTTGCGGGAATGTCCGTAATGGCCGTGGAACTCGGAGCCAGCAGACTTCTTGCACCTTATTTCAGTTCTTCACAGATAGTGTGGACGATCATCATCGGAACCATCATGATCGCGATGGCTTTGGGAAATATTTTCGGAGGAAGAAGTGCCGATAAAAACCCCAATCCCGACAGACTTTATGCAAGGATAATCATCGCAGCGGTCTGGATCGCGCTTATCCCCGTTCTCGGAAAATATATAATAGTTTTAATATCCGCAGTTTTGATATTTGCGGTAAACAATAACTTCCTGATCATCGCGGGATTCGCAGCCTGCATGGTGATCTTCGTATTCCCGCTTTTCCTTTTGGGAACGGTAACTCCCTCGCTTGTTAAATATACCGTGGACAATCTCGACAACAACGGAAAGCTCGTCGGAAACTTAAACGCTGCCAACACGATAGGAAGCATCATAGGTACATTCGTTCCGACTTTTATTAGCATACCCGCTGTCGGAACTTCGATAACTTTTCTTATCTTCGCAGGCATCCTTCTGATCCTCTCGGCGGTATATTTCATAACATCGAAGATAAGCATGAAAAAGATAAAAAGACTTCCCGCCGGAATGATCATTTTTATCCTCTGCTGCGTGTTCGGATATAAGAGCAATTTCGCTTTCTGGCAGAACAATCTCATGTACGAGGGCGAATCCATATACAATTATCTTCAGGTTTACGATGACGAAGATGCGATCTACTTTTCGACCAACGTTCTCTTCGGCATCCAGTCCGTTTATCTGAAAGAAAAAGGTCTTACCGGATATTATTACGATTACGCGATGGCGGCTCCTTTTATGGCGGGAGTGAATGAAAAAGATTCGCTCGACATACTTATCCTCGGAAACGGAACGGGTACATTTGCCACCCAGTGCGAGAGATATTTTGACAAGGATCTAAGCATCACGGGTGTTGAGATAGACGAAAAGATCACGAAGCTTGCAAAAGAATATTTCGAACTTCCCGAAGACGTGGAAGTGATCACATATGATGGCAGGGCATACTTAAATGCGATCGATAAAAAGTATGACGTTATCATGGTGGACGCGTATCAGGATATCACCATTCCTTTTCAGATGTCTTCTGTTGAATTCTTTACGCTCGTAAAAGATCATTTAAAAGACGACGGCGTAATGGTCGTTAACATGAACATGAAGAGTAACGGAGAAGGAAGCATCAACGAATATCTTTCCGACACCATCTGTTCGGTATTCAGTGAGTATGTTTACGCCGACACATCGGAGCTTGGCAACAGGGAATTCTTTGCATCAGACAATCCCAAGATGCTCGAGACTTTTCAAAAAAATGTCGCACTTGAAGAAGATAACGAACTGACTTTTATGATGAATGTCGTTGAAAGAAAATTCGAGACTTATGAAGCCGGCGAATACGTCATGACCGATGACAAAGCACCCGTCGAACTGCTTGGAATGAAAGTTGTGGATGAACTTATCCGGACGGAAATGGCTTATTACAAAAAGGTTTTCAAAGAAGGCGGTATAAAAGCCGTGATCGAAAATCTGTAAGCGGCTTTCAGAGGTTTTTATTATGACACAGGAAGAAAAATTCAAAAAAATGACGACCGAGCCGGTGCAGTCCCTGGTTGGAAGACTTGCTGTACCGACGATCTTAAGTATGCTCGTTACGTCGTTTTACAATATGGTTGATAAATTCTTTGTAGGACGTATCAATGCATCGGCATCGGGAGCGGTAGCGGTTGTATTTGCATTAATGGCGATAATCCAGGCATTCGGATTTATGTTCGGACACGGCTCCGGAAATTTCCTTGCAAGAAAGCTTGGCGAACAGAAAGAAGATGAAGCCGAAGTGATCGCTAATGCAGGCTTTGCTTTTGCATTTTCTTTCGGAGTCATATTTGCGATCGTAGGACTCCTTAATATTGACAGACTCGCTTATTTACTCGGATCCACCGATACGATCCTTCCGTATGCACGCCGGTACATGGGACCGATCCTTGTGGGTGCACCATGGATGATGTCATCGATCGTTTTAAACAATGAGATCCGTTACCAGGGCAATGCAAAGACAGCCATGTTTGGGATCATGTCGGGTGCTGTTGTAAATATGGCACTTGATCCGCTTTTGATCTTCGGATTTAATCTTGGCATTCTCGGAGCTTCTCTTGCGACGGTAAGCGGACAGATAGTAAGTTTTTTCCTTCTTCTTCTGGCAACCCGAAAAGAAAGCAATATAAGCATTACGGTAAAAAGAAATCCTTTTGCGTTTAAGTATCTTTGGGAGATCGTTTCAGGAGGTCTTCCTTCACTTTTCAGACAGGGATTGGCAAGTGTTTCCGCAATACTTCTTCAAAGAGTCGCAAAAGAGATCGCAGGACCCATGTATGCCGATGCAACGATTGCCGGCATGGGTATTGTAAGTAACATAAGCATGTCTTTAAATTCGGCGGTCATCGGATTCGGTCAGGGCTTTCAGCCCGTCTGCAGTTTTAACTTCGGAGCAGCAAAATACAAAAGAGTTAAAGATGCATTTCTCTTTTCCGTGAAGGTCTGCGCAGCGCTTATGTTTGTTGTGGGTGCAGTATGTTTCTTTTTTGCTCCGCAGGTTGTAAATCTTTTCATAAACGACAAACCGGAAATTGTTGAAAAGGTTGTTGAGATCGGATCATTTGCTTTAAGGGCCCAGTGCATCACGTACGTTTTCGGTGTCTGGATCATACTTACGAATATGCTTTTGCAGGCTTCGGGAAGAGCGTTCGGCGCCACGGTCATTTCATCCTGCCGTTCCGGTCTCTGCTTTATCCCGATAATACTGATCCTTCCGAGATTCTTAGGTCTTACGGGCGTTCAGATATCTCAGGCGGTGGCCGATATGATCGCATTCTGCATATCTTTGGGCGGCGGATTATATTTCTTAAAGAAGCTTGAAAAAATGGATAAAGAACAGTCCCAAAATCTTGATGAAGGATGACGGGAAAGGTATAATTAATTTACTGATATAAGGGGGTATAAAAATGACAATTTCAAATGATATCAAATACGTTGGAGTAAACGATCACTCCATAGACCTTTTCGAAGGGCAGTACGATGTACCAAACGGCATGGCATACAATTCATATGTCATCCTTGATGATAAGATCGCAGTAATGGATACGGTGGATAAAAACTTTACGCATGAGTGGCTCGACAATCTTGCCAATGCTCTCGGTGGAAGAAAGCCCGATTACCTTGTGGTTCAGCACATGGAACCCGACCATTCCGCGAACATAGTCAATTTTGTAAACGCTTATCCCGATGCGACCATCGTTTCTTCATCCAAGGCGTTTACCATGATGAAGAATTTCTTCGGAAAAGATTTCGAAGAAAAGAGGATCGTTGTTGCCGAAGGCGACACGCTCTCACTCGGAAAACATACACTTAATTTTGTGGCTGCACCCATGGTTCACTGGCCCGAAGTCATCATGACTTACGATTCGTTCGACAAGGTACTTTTCTCGGCCGACGGATTCGGCAAATTCGGTGCGCTCGATGTTGAAGAAGACTGGGCATGCGAAGCAAGACGTTACTATTTCGGTATCGTCGGAAAATACGGCGCACAGGTTCAGGCTGTTCTTAAAAAGGCTGCAGGACTCGATATTCAGACTATCTGTCCTCTTCACGGCCCCGTGCTAAACGAAAACCTTGGTTACTATCTTAACCTTTACAATATCTGGTCATCTTACGGCGTTGAGACCGACGGAATAGTTATCGCTTATACATCAGTATACGGTCACACAAAGAAGGCGGTTGAACTTCTTGCCGAGAAATTAAAAGCCAACGGCTGTCCCAAGGTTGCCGTTACAGACCTTGCGAGAGACGATATGGCAGAAGCTGTTGAAGATGCGTTCAGATACGGCAAGATCGTTCTTGCAACGACCACATACAATGCAGAGATCTTCCCTTTCATGAGAGAGTTTATCAATCATCTTGTTGAAAGAGGATTCAAGAATAAAACAGTCGGACTCATCGAAAACGGTTCATGGGCACCTCTTGCCGCAAAGACCATGAAAGGCATGCTCGAGGGCTGCAAGAATTTAACCTTTACGGATACGACCGTTAAGATCCTTTCCGCATTAAACGACGAGAGCAAGGCACAGATCGATGCGCTTGCCGATGAACTCTGCATGGATTACAAAGCCATAAGAGAAGAGACCGCCAACAAGAACGACCTTACGGCACTCTTTAAGATCGGCTACGGTCTTTATGTCGTAACAAGCAACGACGGCAGGAGAGACAACGGACTTATCGTCAACACGATCTCACAGGTCACAAGTTCTCCCAACCGTGTGGCAGTCTGCATCAACAAAGACAATTATTCGCATCATGTTATCAAGCAGACAGGCATTATGAATGTTAACTGCCTCTCTGTGGAAGCACCTTTCTCCGTATTCGAATGCTTCGGATTCAGAAGCGGAAGAAATGTGGATAAATTTGAAAATTCAGAAAACCTTGTACGTTCGGATAACGGCCTTGTATTCTTATCCAAGTACATCAATGCATTTATGTCTCTTAAGGTTGAACAGTATGTGGATCTCGATACCCACGGCATGTTCATCTGTACGGTGACAGAAGCCAGAGTCCTTTCCGACAAGGAAACAATGACTTATACATATTATCAGGAGAACGTAAAACCGAAGCCCGAGACAGAAGGCAAGAAGGGTTACGTCTGCAAGGTCTGCGGTTATGTTTACGAAGGCGACGAGCTTCCCGAAGATTTCGTATGCCCTCTCTGCAAACACGGCGCAGCGGATTTCGAACCGATATCATAAATAATTTCAAATGCTCACGGTACGATGATACTGTGAGCATTTTTGCCCGAAAAATTATTATGTCTTTTTAAAAGGATGGGTTGGGAATGGCTCTTAAGATTGTCAGAAACGATATAACCAAAATGGTTGTCGATGCGATAGTAAATACCGCCAATAAAGAAGTTAAAGTCGGAGACGGATGTGACTCGGCAGTATACGAAGCAGCCGGTTACGAAAAGCTTCTCTGGTACAGAAAAGAAAATATCGGAAACGTAAACGAAGGTGATGTTTTCATTACGCCCGGATTTGATCTTAAGGCAAAAAACATCATCCATGTCGTAAGTCCCAGATACTTTGACGGTATCTCGGGAGAAGAGGCGAAGCTTCGAGGATGCTATAAAAAAGCGCTGGAACTCGCAGCCGAAAACAATATCCGAAGCATTGCTTTTCCGCTCATTTCCACGGGAAGTTTCGGATACCCGAAGGAAGAAGGCCTTCGCATAGCACTCGATGAGATCAATGCATTTCTTTTGAAAAAGAATATGCTTGTTTACATTGCGGTTTTTGATGAGGAATCGGTTAAACTCGGTCAGAAAGTTACTCCCGAACTCGAAGAATTCATAAATAACAATTATGTTAAAGAAGCAGATCTTAAAGAATACTCGGGTGTGCTTTCCGGAAGGGCGGCAAGCGAGATATCCGATGACCTGTATTTTAACCGTGCATCCACAAGGCTTGCGGCAGAAAGGTATCTTGCGAACGAACCTGACGGAGAACGCCGGAAAAACGAAAGACGGAGTCTGTTTTCGAATATCAGAAGAAAAGAAAGCGAACCGGATGTTCGTAAAAGAGAAAGCGAACGGGTCTTTAATAACAAAGAAAACGAAGTAATGCTGGGCTGCATGCCAATGGAAGTCTGCGAAGACGCTGCCGCACCCATGGATTACGATGAGATGCAGGATAAAATTGACAACGGACTGAATGAAAGGCTTAAGCATCTTACGGATTCTTTCTCCGAATATCTTATGTACCTTATCGAATCAAAGGGTATGAAGAATGCCGATGTCTATAACAGATCGCTGGTCGATAAGAGAACTTTTTCAAAGATAAAGAGCAATTCGGAAGCTCATCCTAAAAAACTCACGGTACTTTGTCTTTGTGTCGGAGCGAGACTTAACTTGGATGAGACAAAAGATCTTCTTGCCAGAGCCGGATATGCTTTATCGCCCTGCGATAAAACGGATGTGATCTTTTCATTCTTTATTGAACAGGGGTACTACGATATGATCGAAATAAGCATCCGGCTTGAAGAATACGGACTTCCCTGTGTGGTGGATTAGAAAAAAATTTAAAGGTCGCTTTTCGGGCGACCTTATTTTTTTATCTATCTGTTATCATTGCCTCAACAAAGAAAAAACAAACCCAAAGGAGGTAATGATTATGAAGAAAAATTTAACGGAGATAGTTTTCATTCTCGACAGAAGCGGTTCAATGAGCGGACTCGAAGCAGATACCATCGGCGGTTTCAACTCAATGATAGAAAAGCAGAAAAAGGAAGAGGGCGATGCGATCATTTCAGCGGTCCTTTTCGATGACAGCACCGAGGTGATCTACGACAGAGTGGACATTAAAAAGATCGAAAAGATGACAGACAAGCAGTATTACGTAAGGGGCTGCACTGCACTTCTTGATGCTATGGGCCAGGCGATCCATCACATCGGAAACATTCACAAGCATTTGGGTGATGAGTCTCCCGAAAAGACAATCTTTATCATAACTACCGACGGTATGGAAAATGCCAGCAGGAAATACAATTATTCCAAGGTTAAGAAGATGGTCGAAAGACAGAAGGAAAAGTATAACTGGGAGTTCCTGTTCCTGGGTGCGAATATCGATGCGATCAAAGAGGCCGGAAGATTCGGCATCAATGCGAGCAGAGCGGTTGAATATACCTGTGACAGCGAGGGAACAAGACTTAATTACGAGGTCCTTTCAAAGACTGTATGCAAGATGAGAAAGTGTTCATCGCCCATGGGCATGAGCATGATGCTCGATGAGGAAGACTGCTTTGCCCCGATAAGAGAAGATCACGCATCCCGTGCATAAGTCTTCGGATACTTCTATCATATTGAGTTTAAAGGCAAAAAAAGGTATAATTGAGTGCGAAAGTTTAAAGGCTTTCGCACTTTTTTTGTAAAAAGGATCGGGTTGTGAAAAAGGCACTGGTTAAAAATCTCATAATTCTTTTGTGTTTGCCTTTGGCAGGATTTGCTCTCCTGCTTCTGGTTCATTTACTTCCGACCACGAACATGAAAGCCAATGTATATTCGTCCGTCGATTCGATAGAAGCCGAATGCTTTGATGAACTCATGATCGATGATTATTCCGCGACATTAAACGGTAATTTCACCGACTGCCTCATGCTTCATTACTCGATATATGACGAAGACCATTCGCTTCTCGATCAGACTCTCAATATGTATCGAAGCGAATCGGATCCCGAAGAAGAGTGGTGGCCCGGCCGTTCATTGCTTGATTATTTAAACGGTGTACCCGTAAGCAAAGAGGTATCTTATTCGAGATACTGGCACGGATACCTCGTTGTCTTAAAACCCCTTCTTTTATTCACATCGTTTAATTCGATAAGACTTTTAAACGCAGGACTGGAACTTATGCTCCTCTGTCTCGTACTTATAATGTTTTCAAAAAAAGGATATTCGAAGATCGCACTTTCTTTTGCTGCATCGCTTCCCTTTATGTTTTTCTTTTCGTCGTTTGCATCTTTATCACTGAGCATCTGTATGTACATACTGCTCGTCGAGATGCTCATTATCGCATCCTTTAACGGAAAGCTTTCCGAGAGGGAAAGATATACGACGTTTTTCCTTATCGCGGGAGCGGCGACTTCGTTCTTCGATTTTCTGACATATCCTCTGGTTACACTGGCATTTCCTCTCATCGCCGTTATAGGCATGAACGAAAAGAAAATGTCCAAATCTTTTGTTTCGCTTTTTAAGCTTTCTCTTTTCTGGGTTGTCGGATATGTATTCATGTGGGCATCAAAATGGCTTCTTTGCGCAGCAGTATTCGGTAAAGGCGCTTTAACGGATGCATTAAATACGGTATCGGTCAGAACATCCGCTTCGGAAGGTGGAAGGATCGCCGGCTTTGCAAATGTCCTTAAAAACAATCTTTCACCTTTTGCAAACAGGGCATTCGCTTTGCTCGCACTTTTCGTTCTGATCATTATCGCTGTCGGTATCATAAAGACAGGACTTATAAAAACTTTTGCAAAATTCTCATCGAATATTCCTCTGCTCCTCATCGGACTGACACCTTTTGTATGGTGGTTTGCAGCGTCGAATCATTCTTCGGAGCACTGGGTATTCACATGCAGGATCTTTTCGATATTCGTATTTGCCATTGTTTTAGTATTTACGAGGAATTCGGAAAGACATGCAAAAAAAGACTGACGGGTTTGGTTTTTGATGAAAAGAAAGAAGAGATATTCCACAAGAAACATATTCTTCGTTTATTCGCTGATGATTCTCATTGTGGCCGTGATCTCATTTGCGGTCTCAATGTATTTTTCGCGTATGATAAAAGCGGCTAATCAGGCGGGTGACAGCCCGAGCGCGATAAGCGAATCAGGTGTGGAATTAAACAAATATTACGTTATGATCACATCCGACAGGGAACTTGATTTCTGGCAGTCGGTATATAAGGGCGCATATGAAGAAGGTCTTAAAAAAGGTGTCAGCGTCGAACTGATGGGCGAGAACCTCTCGGAAGATTATGACGAGAAAGACCTTATGGAGATAGCTATCGCTTCAAAGGTTGACGGTATCATAGTTTATGCCGACGACAGTCTTGAGATGAGAAGCCTTATAGATGAAGCTGTATCCGAAGGGATCCCCGTAGTTACAGTGTACGGAGACAATGCCAATTCTTCAAGGATCTGTTATGTCGGTGTCGGAAGTTATAACTTGGGACGTGAATACGGCAAGCAGATCGTTAAGATCGCCAGAGAATACGAACTTTCCAACACGACCGCATCCACGCATATGAATGATGTGATAAAGGTTGCGGCACTGGTCAATTCCTATTCCGACAACTCCAACCAGTCCCTCGTATTGTCGGGTATCCAGAACGCGGTATCGACGGAAAACAATACCCAGATCCAGATAGAACTCACTCAGGTTTATGTAGATAACAGAAATACTTTTACCACAGAAGAATCCATCCGTGATATCTTCAGAGGCGAAGAAGCTCCGGATGTTATCGTGTGCTTGAACGAAACGGATACCAACTGCGTTTACCAGTCGCTTGTTGACTACAACAAAGTAGGTAAATCCTATATACTCGGATACTACGATTCCGAGACCATATTAAAAGGAATATCGCGTAACGTTATTTATTCGACTGTCTCCGTAGATACACAGCAGATGGGCGTATACTGCGTGGATGCGATAAAAGAGTACGAACAAAACGGCAATACCAGCCAGTATATGCCTGCCGACGTTACCCTTATCGATAAAAACAATGTTTCGGAATACCTTGTCGAAACCGGGGAGGTGGCGCAATGAAAGAAAAGCATGCCAGACCCACGATCTCGCTTCAGGTTAAGTTAAGCGGTATATTTATCATGGCGAGTATCCTTATCTTTATCGTCAATGCCATGCTGGCTCTCGGTATCACCAGTATGACCAATGAAATGGATTCCGTATACCGTGACAACTTAAAGCTTAACGAACTTGCCGTATCTTTATCCGAAGTGCAGACGAGCATGACGGATTATCTTAATACAAAGACCACCGACTCGCTTGAAAGGTATTTTAAGAGTGAACAGGACTATTACAGTCTCATCGGTGAATTGAACAACGAGGTTACCGGCGACAGCTACGATCTTATGGAAAAGAACATAAGAAACATGTCGGAAGAATATCTTGAGACGACCGGCTATGCGATCGAAGCAAAGCGTGGACGAAACGTAGAAAAGTACAGTGCCGAGTACGATAAGGCGAGCAGACTTTACAATTATATAAATACGTATATCAACAGTCTTAACAATGAGCGTTTCAAAAGCAATTCCTCAAACTTTACGGAACTCATCTCGGCATTCCGTATCTTCGAGCTTATAACTTTCTTTATCATGTTCGGCGCGGTGATAGGAAGTACGATATTCGTGATCGGATTTACGAGCTCGCTCATGGACCCCGTAAGAAAACTTGCGAAGTCCGCCGATGAAGTCGCAAAAGGTAATTTCGAACTTGAAAACATTGAGATCATTTCCGGTGATGAGATCGGTGTCGTAACCGGTGCCTTCAACAAGATGGTCGTCAGCATCAGACAGTACATCGAGCAGATCAAGGAAAATATGGAATACGAGAGAAACATGCAGGAGAAGGAATTAAGGATCGAGGCCACCCTTAAAGAGGCGCAGCTTAAATACCTTCAGACGCAGATCAACCCTCATTTCCTTTTCAATACGTTAAACGCGGGCGCGCAGCTGGCCATGATGGAAGAGGCACAGAGGACCTACGATTACATTCAGAACACCGCGGAGTTCTTCAGATATAATGTAAGGGAAGGAAATACGACGGTTCGTCTATCGGATGAGATCGCACTTATCGACCATTACATTTATATACTGAACGTAAGATTTTCGGGTGACATCAAATACGAAAAGACGGTGGATGAAACAATAGCGGATGTACTGATGCCGAGCATGATCTTACAGCCAATTGTCGAAAACTCCGTCAACCACGGTATAAAAGAAATGGAAGGCAAAGGAAAGATCTCTCTTCGCGTTTACTCCGAAGACGGATTTGTATGCATAAGCGTAAAAGATAACGGTGCGGGTATGTCTAAAGAGATGATCGACAAGGTCTTAAGCGGCGAGCTGACCGAGGAAGAGAAACCTTCGCCCGTCGGAGCGCACGGTATTGGAATGGATAATGTCATCAAGAGATTAAGACTCTTTACCGACAGGGAAGACAGTGTTTCCATTAAGAGCGATGGTGAAGGAAAAGGAACCGAAGTTATCATTAAGCTTATCAAGGAATAAGAGATATTAAGCGGAGGCAGGAAAAATGTATAAAATAATGATTGCCGACGATGAAGGAATCGTTATAGACTCCCTGAAATTCGTTCTTGAAAAAGAATTCGGCAGGGACTGCGTAATAGAATATGCCAAGACGGGAAGAAGCGTTATCGAACTTGCCGAGACTTTCAGACCGGATATCTCGATCATGGATATCCAGATGCCGGGTATCAACGGTATCGATGCGATGAAAGAGATCCGTGAGAAAAACAAGGACGTTATATTTATCGTAATGAGTGCTTACGATAAGTTCGATTATGCGACCGAAGCCATCAAACTCGGAGTTCTCGATTATATAACGAAGCCGATGGAGAAAAACAGGATCATCGCAGTCGTTAAGCGCGCCATGGCCATGATAGACAAGGAAAGAGCCAGACGAAGCAACGACCTTATGGTCATGGAAAAACTCGAGATGGTCATCCCGATGCTCGAGAGCGGACTTATCTACAGTATCTTCCTTCAGAACAAATTCTCGGAAGAAGCCTACAATTATAAAAACATCCTCGGTATCAACGAGGAATTCGGCTACATGATGGCCGTTGTCTGCGGTGAGAGGGACGAGGATTCGAACCTTACGAACGCAGTCGGCAGCAGTGTAAGACTTCAGAACCACTATGCCGAGTTAAGATCCTACATAAAAGATTTCTGCGGCGGAATAGTCGGAAACGTAATGTCCAACAAAATTGCGGTGCTTGTTCCCTATGACAAGCCCGAGATGGACTATTCCGAAAGAAATGCACTTATCGAAAAAACAAGAGAATTTACGAGGACGCTTCAAAAGAAACTCTCCGGCGATTTCAAGATCGGTATCGGCGGCGTAAAAGAATTTGCCAAGATGAACGAGTCCTATGATGAAGCTCTTCAGGCTCTTTTAAACGCAAACGGACGTGTTGCGCATGCGGACGATCTGGACCTTCGATGCGATTACGAGGAGAACTATCCCGTCGACACAGAAAAGAGAATGTTCGAACTCGTCGAAAAAGGAGATTATGTCGGTGCGGGCAATGCCGCAGGCCAGTATTTTGACTGGATGAGCGAAAACTTTTCCGACAGTATCATGGATATCAGACTTAAGGTGCTCGAATTTGTGCTCTACGCCGAAAGACTTCTTTATGTCAAGGGCGGTAATACCTACGAATTCAAGAGCCGTACGGATTATCTTCCCACGGTCATGGGTATGGATGATCTTTCCGACATGAAGACATGGTTTCTTAATAAGATAATAGAAGTAACGCAGAAGGTTGAAAACAACCGGAGCGAGAAATCCGAAAGCCTTATCGAAAAAGCGGAATCCTTCATCAACAGAAATTATATGAAAGATCTTTCGCTCGACGATATCTCGAGATACTGCAATATCAGTTCCTACTATTTCAGCAAGCTCTTCAAACAGGAGACCGGCGAGAATTATGTGGAATATTTGAGCAGGGTAAGGATCGAGAATGCAAAGAAGATGCTTTCCGATTCGGAAGCTTCCATAAAAGAGATAAGCTACTCGGTCGGATTTTCAGATCCTAACTACTTCTCCAGGGCATTTAAAAAATACGAGGGCGTATCCCCCACCGAATACAAAGACGCACTTTAACCAATCGGGGACGGTTCTATTTTGGCTGTTCCAGCCAAAAGGGGACGGTTCTGTTTTGGTTATTTTTGAAAATTTCAGCCATTATAGAACCGTCCCCAAATGGCGATTCGCCATTTTAGAACCGTCTCCAAATGGCTGACAGGAATAAAGGAATTTCAAAATGATGAACTTAAAGAGAATTCTGCTTAAAGCAATAGGCGTACCGATGGCCGCACTTCTTATGATTACATCTTTTTCGGCGTGTACCCCGAAAGAGAACGAAGTCAAAGAATATACCGTTGCCGAAAGCAATCCCATTAATATAGGAATGTCCTTCGACTCGTTCGTTATCGAGAGATGGCAGAGAGACAGGGATGTATTTGTTTCCACTGCCAAAGAGATGGGCGCCGAAGTTAACGTCCAGAACGCCAACGGCAATATCGAGGAACAGAAAAAACAGATCCAGTATTTTATCGAACAGAATGTTGACGTAATAGTGATCATCTGTATCGATGCCGATACCCTTTCCGAAGAAGTCAAAAGAGCAAAGAACGTGGGCATCAAGGTTATTGCTTACGACAGAATTATAAGGGATGCGGATCTTGACCTTTATATTTCCTTTGACAATACGACCGTAGGAAAGCAGATGGGCGAGACACTCGTCAATGCCGGAGTCGGCGAAGGCAGCAATATCGTTATGATAGGCGGTTCGCTCACAGACTACAATGTTCCCGCTCTCGAAGAAGGTTTTATCGGCGTGATGGAAGAGAATAAGGTAAACATCGCCGATCAGACGCACTGCGACGGATGGAAAGCCGAGATCGCTTCCGAATATGTTTATTCAAATATGGATATAATCTCAAATGCAGATGCGATAATGTGCGGAAACGACAATATCGCAAGTAAGGTCGTAGCAGCTTTATCGGAACAGCGACTTGCTGGAGAGATACCCGTTACCGGACAGGATGCAGATCTTGAAGCCTGCCAGAGAATAGTTGAAGGCACACAGCTTATGACGGTGTACAAACCCGTGGACGATCTTGCAAAGAAAGCGGCCGAATGTGCCATCAAACTTGCGAGAAACGAAGACATCGGTGCCGAACTTACAATGAACAACGGCTCGTTCGATGTTCCCTACATAAGCCTTACACCTATTCCCGTAACGGCTGATAATATCGACGAAGTCATTATAAACAGCGGTTTCCACACCAAAGAGGACGTTTATCTTAACGTTACCGAATAGGTATAGCATTTTTTTGTCAATTAAGAGTGTATGCTGACAATTTTTTGATAGCATACACTTTTTTTATTTTTTCAATTTATCAAAAAAGTGCAGAATGTAGCAATTTATTTTGCAAAAAGGTGTGTTAATTTATAGGTGTAGTCATGAAACTAACATTTCAAATTCAATGGGAGGTAAAGAAATGAAAAAAAGATTACTCAGTGTTCTTCTTGCATCCGGTATGGTAGCTACAACACTTGTTGGTTGTACAGCAGGCGGATCAGGCAATAAGAAAGTCGGCGTTGCAATGCCTACAAAGGATTTACAGAGATGGAACCAGGACGGTGCCAACATGGAAGCTCAGCTTAAGGCTGCAGGTTATGATGTAGATCTTCAGTACGCATCAAACGACATCAATACTCAGGTTACTCAGATTGAGAACATGATCACATCCGGTTGCGACGTTCTCGTTATCGCTTCTATCGATGGTGATTCACTCGGAACAGTACTTGATCAGGCTAAGCAGAAGAACATTCCTGTTATCGCTTATGACCGTTTGATCATGAACTCAGACGCTGTTACATACTATGCAACATTCGATAACTACATGGTAGGTACAAAGCAGGGTCAGTACATCGAAGAGCAGTTAGGTCTTAAGGATGGCAAGGGACCTTACAACATGGAAATCTTCACAGGTGACCCCGGTGATAACAACGCAAGATTCTTCTACGGCGGTGCTATGGACGTACTTAATCCTTACATCGACAACGGACAGATCGTAGTTCCTTCAGGACAGATCGATTTCGATACAGTTGCTACAGCTAACTGGGCTTCAGATGCAGCTCAGGCAAGAATGGAAGCTATCATTTCTTCCAACTACGCTGACGGAACACAGCTTGACGCAGTTCTCTGCTCAAACGACTCCACAGCATTCGGTGTAACAAACGCACTCGTTAACAACTACACAGGCGCATATCCCATCATTACAGGTCAGGACTGTGATATCGCTAACGTAAAGAACATGCTTGAAGGAAAGCAGTCAATGTCTATCTTCAAGGATACACGTACACTTGCTTCCAAGACAGTTGAAATGGTTGACGCTATCCTTAAGGGAACAAATGCACCCGTTAACGATACTTCAACATACGACAACGGTAAGAAGGTTGTTCCTTCATACCTTTGCGAGCCCGTATTTGCTGATGTTAATAACTACGAAGAACTCTTAATCAAGTCCGGTTACTACACAGCAGAGCAGTTACAGTAATTCCCCAATGAGAGGAAACTGATTCTTCTCATTCCCTACTTACGGTTAAGTCCCCTTTTCTCATGACTATTAAAGGGGACTTAACTATGTAAACACTTAAAAAATGTGACACAGGTATTATTGAAAAAGAAACGGTAGATGAAAATCAGGAGGGATAAAATTGGCCAAAATATTACTTGAAATGCAAAATATTACCAAGTTATTCCCGGGCGTTAAAGCACTTGACAATGTTAACCTTCAGGTAGAAGAAGGTGAGATCCACGCTCTCGTTGGTGAAAACGGAGCCGGAAAGTCAACATTGATGAACGTATTGAGCGGTATTTATCCTTACGGTACATACGAAGGAAAAATATTATTTAACGGTCAAGAATGTCAATTCACGAACATTAAGGACAGTGAAGCACTGGGAATCGTTATCATACATCAGGAGCTAGCACTTATTCCTTATATGACAATCGGAGAGAACATGTTCCTTGGTAACGAACAGGGAAAGTCCTGGAAGATTGATTGGACAGAAACATACGGTAAAAGTGATGAGTATTTAAGAACAGTCGGACTTAAAGAATCCTCACGTACCTTAATCAAAGATATAGGTGTCGGCAAGCAGCAGCTTGTTGAGATCGCAAAGGCTCTTGCAAAGAATGCAAAACTTCTTATTCTCGATGAGCCTACTTCATCTCTTAACGAAAACGAATCAAAGGATCTGTTGGACCTTCTTCTTAAATTCAAGAAGGAAGGACTTACATCCATCATCATATCTCATAAGTTGAACGAGATCTCTTACGTAGCAGACAAGATCACTGTTATCCGTGACGGATCTACGATCGAAACACTCGACAAAGAGAAAGATGATATTTCCGAAGCAAGGATCATCAAAGGAATGGTTGGACGTGAACTTTCCGACCGATTCCCCAAGAGAGAAAAGAACATCGGAGATGTTAACTTCGAAGTTAAGAACTGGAATGCATATCATCCTATCTACAGTGAGAAAAAGATCATCAATGATGTAAGCATCTACGCAAGAAAAGGTGAGATCCTCGGTATCTGCGGACTTCAGGGTGCCGGCCGTACGGAATTCGCGATGAGCGTATTCGGAAAGAGCTACGGCGAAAAGATATCCGGTACGATCATTAAAGACGGAAAAGAGGTCCATCTTAACAACGTTCAGGAAGCTATCAAAAATAAACTCGCATATGTTACCGAAGACCGAAAAGGAAACGGACTTATCTTAAGCAACTCGATCAAGTTCAATACAACGCTCGCAAATCTTGGCGGCGTAAGTTCGGGCGGAGTTATCAACCAGGATAAGGAATATGCGGTAGCGGTTGAGTATAAAGAGAAACTCAGAACCAAATGTCCTACCGTTGAACAGAACGTAGGTAATCTGAGCGGTGGTAACCAGCAGAAAGTTCTTCTTGCAAAATGGATGTTTGCCGATCCCGACATACTTATCCTCGACGAGCCTACAAGAGGTATCGACGTAGGTGCTAAGTATGAGATCTACTGCATCATGAATCAGCTCGTAGCGGAAGGCAAAACAGTTATCATGATCTCTTCCGAAATGCCCGAGATCCTCGGTATGTGTGACAGACTCTACATTATGAACGAGGGCAGGATCGTAGGCGAAATGCCTGCAGAAGAGGCAACTCAGGAATCGATCATGGCATGTATTTTACAAAGTGAAAGCGATAATTAATTACGCTATTTGGTTTAGATACATTCTTAAAAAATTTCTATAAAAAGGAGAAGAGTGATGGAAAAAAAGAATGACAACACAAAAGTCATTGAGTTTATCAAAAAATATGCAATGGTTATCGTTCTCGCATTGGTTTTGATATTCTTTTCAATTACTACAGGGGGCAAGATCCTCTTACCCAATAACATAAGTAATATTATTTCACAGAACGCTTACGTGTTCGTACTGGCAACCGGTATGCTTCTTTGTATCCTTACCGGTGGTAACATCGATCTTTCGGTAGGTTCGGTAGTATGTTTCGTAGGTGCCGTAGGTGCGACACTCATGACAACATTCGGTGTGCCCTGGCCCGTAGCGGTTATCATCATGTTCACGGTCGGTACACTCATCGGTGCAACACAGGCTTTCTGGATCGCATATGTAAGAATCCCGCCGTTCATCGTAACACTTGCCGGAATGCTTATATTCAGAGGTTTGAGTAACGTAGTACTTAACGGTCTTACAGTTACCATTACCGATAAGGTCGGATTCCTTAAATTCTTCGGCGGCGGTGCTGACTGCTTCGTTCCCGACTATATCGCTAAACTCTTCGGAATCAACGGAACCGTAAATATCACATGTCTTGTAGTAGGTATCATTGCAGTATGTGTATACGTAGGTTTGGAAGTATTCGGAAGAATCAAAAGACTTAAAAAGAATTATGAAGTTGAGAAGATCGTTCCCTGGACAATCAAACTCGTCCTTATCTCTGCAGTAGTTATCGCAGTATCCGTTCTTCTCTCACTTTTCAAGGGTATTCCTTCGGTTCTTATCATCGTTATGATAGTAATCGTGATCTACTCTTACATCACATCCAATACCACCACAGGCCGTTACTTCTACGCTGTCGGCGGTAACGAGAAAGCTACAAGACTTTCCGGTATCAATACAAACAAGACATTCTTCCTTGCTTATATGAACATGGGATTCCTTGCAGCACTCGCAGGTATGATCACGATCGCCCGTATGACATCTGCACAGCCTACATACGGACAGAACTACGAAATGGATGCCATCGCATCATGTTTCATCGGTGGTGCTTCCGCATACGGCGGAATCGGTACTGTTCCCGGAGCTATCATCGGTGCTACTCTTATGGGTGTTATCAACCTCGGTATGCTTATCATGGGTGTAGACCAGAACATGCAGAAGGTTGTTAAAGGTCTGGTTCTTCTTGCAGCCGTTATCTTCGACGTAGTATCGAAGAGAGGCTTCAAGCTTATGGCTAAGAATTAATCTGATAAAAAATGTGTAAATAGGTGTAATAACAATATAAAATGCCACTTCCGGTTTCGGGGGTGGCATTTTTTTGCCGTAAAAAACTAGAGATTATCCTGTAGAATATGAGTTTTAAATGTGATAAAATCACTTTTAGTGTCATAGCATTAAAATGACGGTAATATTTCTTGTTAAAACTTGCATAACGGAGAGAAAAAATGAAGTTTACGGCAGATTTAAAAAAGACTTTTGAATTTAACAACAAAGCCGACCACTGTGTGGGTACGGGAAGAATGGATCTTGCGCTTCACAAGGAATACCTCGATCAGTTAAAGATCGTTCAGGATGAGATAGGTTTTTCCTACATCAGAGGCCACGGCCTTTTCTCGAAATATATGGGAATTTACAAGGAAACCGGATTTCGCGATCAGCCCAAGGCAGAGGAATACTGCTTTACTTATCTTGATATGGTCATGGATTCCTATAAGGAGCTTAATATAAAGCCCCTTTTGGAACTCGGATTTATGCCCGAAGACCTTGCTTCCGGAACAGAGACTACATTCTTCTGGAAAGGAAAGATCTCACCTCCGAAGGATTACGGCAAGTGGACCAGACTCGTTCAGGCCACACTCCGTCATCTGATAGAGCGTTACGGTATCGACGAGATCAGAACCTGGCCCGTTGAAGTATGGAACGAGCCCAACCTTCCTTCTTTCTGGAAAGATGCCGATATGGATGAGTACTTTAAGCTTTACGAACTTACATCCAAATGCATCAAGGAAGTTGACGAAAAGATCCTTGTCGGCGGCCCCGCGATCTGCGGTGTCGATGATGAGAGATGGCTTAGAAGTTTCCTTGATTTCGTAAAAGAAAAGAAGCTTCCCCTCGATTTCGTATCGAGACATCATTACACAAGTTATATGCCCAAATGGAACGGACATTATACATACATCGATCTTCATGAACCGAAGAACGCTTTCGGCTGGCTTGAGAGATCCAGGGATATCGTGGATTCTTACGGGGAATTCAAGGGAATGGAGATCTTCATCACCGAATTCAACACGGGTTATGTTCCCAATGCAACGGTTCATGACACGACTTTCAATGCGGCTTATGTCGCACATATGTTATCGCGTCTCGGAGACAAGCACTCTTCGTATTCCTACTGGACATTCGGAGATCTTTTCGAAGAGTTCGGCGTTCCTTTCACACCGTTTCACGGCGGATTCGGTCTTGTGGCAAACGGCCTTATCAAGAAACCGACTTTCTACACCTTTGCTTTTTATAAAAAACTTAAAGGTGAATGCATCTTAAAGAACGAGAACGGTATCATCGTTAAAGCTGAAGACGGAAGCATCAGAGGTCTTTTGTGGAATCCCGATCTCTACAATGAGAAAAAGAACTTTGAAGTCGAAGTCGAGATAGACGGTATCGGGAATGCGGAATATTTTGTTCTTGAGAGATTTGTGGATGATGAGCATGCCAATCCTTTAAAGATGTGGCATGAGATGGGCGAGCCTTCATCACTCGATAAGGTTCAGAAGGAACTTCTCAGAAAAGCCGCAGAACCCGGCATCACATCGTCAAACGTAAAAACAGACGATGGAAAGATCACTTTGTCATATGATCTTAATCCTAACGAATTAAGATATTTTGAAATAAAGAAAATAAACAGACGCTCTGACAACGGATACGATTACGAAGCCGTTCTGGCGCAAAAATGCGTACCCGATGAAAATCAGGCGTAAAGTTCGGAGGCAGTTATGAGTCAGAAAAAACGACTTATGGAACAGAAAAGAAAAGCTGAGGCATTAAAGAAAGCCGAGAGAAACCAGGCGATCGGAAGAATGATCGGAATAATCATAGTTATCGCCGTTATCGCGGTAATAGCCGGCGCGCTGATCTTTGACGCATCGAGAAAAGCGGAAAAAGAACTCAATTATTCGATCGGTCTTGCGGCCGACGGAACGATCAGGGGAATAAAAGCGAGCAAGTACGTGGATCTTTGCGATTTTAATGCATTGAACATGAATGCGAGCGATTTTTATCCCTCGGCGGAAGAAGAGGAACAGTATATTACAGCCATAGTTGAATCTTATCCCGATCTGTCCGATAAAAAGAATGTGGTCGTTAAGGAAAAAGACAGAGTCAATATCGACTATATCGGAAGAATTGACGGAGTTGAGTACGAAGGCGGAAACACAAACGGAGTCGGTATCTCGCTTACTCTCGGAACAGGGGATTATCCCGAAGGATTCGAAGATCAGATCATAGGCCACAAAACAGGCGAAACATTTGATGTGACGATCGAATATGCACCTGATTTCGGCAACGAAGAGATCGCAGGAAAGACAGTAGTTTACGAAGTTACTTTAAACGGTCTTTACGTTACGGGCGAGTTTAACGATGAATTTGTTTTAAAGAATTTCGGTGCGAGCGTTGACAGTGCCGAAGAATTCCTCGACAAATACAGAAAGAGTTACGCGCAGGACGCATTCGATACCTATGTTAAAGAGTACGTGATAAGCGATTCGAAGATTAAATCTTTCCCCTTGTCATATATTTCGAATATGAAAAAGTATATGAAGGCCAAAGATTACAAGCAGATGGATACCACCAATTCCACATATCAGAACCTTTACGGATATGATGCTTACAAAGATGTTTACGAGATGCGCGGTGTGGATAAAAAAGAGTACGCCGGCGTTATAAAAGATGCTGCAGAGGCAGAAGCAAAAAAGAATCTTATCTACCAGGCACTGTATGAAAAATTCGCTCTTTCCGTTTCAGACGAAGACGTTAACGAAGTTGTGACATCATTCGGATTTTCCGAGGATGACCGTGCAGGTGCGATCGAAAGATTCGGCGAACCTTATCTTTATCAGCAGGCTATCATAAATGTTGTAAACGATTACCTTGCAGAGAATTATAATCTTGCGGAATAGCGCTAAAAGTTAGTTTTATATAATAGTGCTCGAAATATTGATAAATAAGCATATTCACCGATTGCAAGCGGATAAAAGAATATGGTATAATTACACAAAATATTGACTTACAAAAGGTCAACCTTGAAAGGAGACGCTACTGATGGCAAAACAGAAAGAACCTTTGGTAACACACATTTACACAGCAGATCCTTCAGCTCATGTATTTAACGGAAAGATTTACGTTTATCCTTCTCATGATCTTGAGCATGACGGCGAAGACAATGATGACGGTGACGAATATCAGATGGAGGATTATCACATCCTTTCAATGGATAATGTTGATGCACCCTGTATCGACAACGGAGAAGCTCTCAACATGAGAGATGTTCCCTGGGTTAGCAAACAGATGTGGGCACCCGATTGTGCTTACAAGAACGGAAAGTATTATCTTTACTTCCCTGCAAGAGACAAGGATTTGAGATTCCATATCGGTGTAGCTGTTTCGGACAGCCCCGTAGGACCTTTCAAACCCGAAGACGATTACATCAAGGGAAGCTTCAGTATAGATCCCGCAGTTCTCGTGGATGATGACGGATCGGCATACATCTACTTCGGAGGACTCTGGGGCGGACAGCTTGAAAAATGGCAGACAGGCGAATTTGTTGAGAATCCCGCAGAGATCCCTGCAGACGCAAAGGCACTCGGACCTCAGGTTGCAAAACTTACAGACGACATGCTTCAGTTTGCGGACGGTCCCGAAGAGATCACGATCCTTGACGAAAACGGTGAACCCATCAAGGCCGGCGACGAAGACAGAAGATATTTCGAAGGCCCCTGGATGCACAAATACAACGGAAAGTATTATCTTTCATACTCAACGGGAACCACTCACTATCTCGTATACGCTATCGGCGATTCACCCAAAGGACCTTTCACATACCAGGGCAGGATCCTCGAACCCGTTATCGGATGGACCACACATCATTCGATAGTTGAAATTGACGGTAAGTGGTATCTCTTCTATCATGATTCTTCACTTTCGGGCGGAGTAAATCACAGAAGATGCGTTAAGTTCAGAGAACTTAAATATGATGAGAACGGCAAGATCATCACAATGAAACCATACGACGAAGATTAATTCGTACACGGGGGGGGTAACAATATGGGCTTTATTCCTTTCTTAATTCTTGCGATACTTGAAGCTGCTGTAATAGTGGTTTTACTTATTCTTTTGATTAAAAGAAAGAGTTCGCAGGAAAGAATAGTCAGACAGGCAGAGCTTATAATCAAGGGCAAGTTAAACGTTGAGGATGTCAGTACCGAAAATACCGACAATGCAAACGCCGTAATGGCGAGTGCGTTTAACTCGATCAAAAACAACCTTATGACTTTCGTTGAAGCTACAAAGGTTAACGTTGTTACGCTTTCCGATGCTATCGGAGTTCTTTCCGAAAGTGTTGAGGCAAACGTTAAAGGCAACGAGCAGATCGCAGACGGTGCGACCAATGTTGCCATCAAGACAGCCGAACAGCTTGAACTTGTTAAAGACAACCTTAAGCTCATAGAGTCAAACAACGAACAGATGCAGGAGATCGACGATTCGATGAAATCGATCAAGGAAATCCTTGATAAAACGGTTGAGACAAGCCACTCAGGTATAGTCAACATCGAAGATTTCGAAAAGGATTTGGCTGCTATGGCAGCAGACCTCGGAAGAATCAACGAGATCCTTTCAAAGTTCAACAATGAGATAAAGAGAATCGGTGAAGTCGGAAACTTTATTGTGGAAATAAGTGATCAGTTAAGACTTCTGGCATTTAACGCTTCTATCGAAGCAGCCAGAGCAGGTCAGGCAGGTAAAGGATTTACCGTTGTTGCGGATGAGATGAATGTCATGTCCGGCAAGACCAGAGACGGTATGCAGACGATCAACGAGATCCTTGCAGAGATCACAAGCTCCAGCCGAATGGTTAACGAGAGCATTTCCAACTGTGAAGAGACCTTCAACAGAAGCAAGGATACTTTCGACAGCGTAAACTCTTCATTCAGAGAGATCAACGAAAGCTCACTCGGAATACATGATAAGATCAATGCCATCACAAGTCTTTTCGACGTAATGGCTCACAACTCCGACGTATCCAAGGATAAAGCGGAAAATCTTTTCGAAACGGCACAGATCATCAGTGAGAATACTCATGAGATCGCAGCGGTTTCCGAAGAGGTTGCAGCCGAATCCACAAAGATCGGTGTAAATACGGGTAACCTTGAAGGAATGCTTTCGGGTATCCAGAACCTCTTAAAGCAGTTTAATACAGCCATCGTTCCTACGGACAAGCTTCCCAAGAAGACAGTAAGGATCCTCGAAATGAGCATGCTCGACAATGACTTCTGGTACGGTGTAAGAAAAGGTGCTCTTTATGCACAGAAGGAACTTGAAGGAAAAGATGCTGTTATCGAATATGTACCTTTGAATGTTCCCAAGGACGATCTCGACGAGCTTTTGATCAATACGATCAAATCCGCTATGGACAGAAACTTCGACGGTATCATCCTTCCCGGTTTCCTGGGCGGTGCAAATCAGTATCTCCGTTCCGCCATCAATTCAGGGATCAAGGTAATGACTTACAACTGCGATTGTGATAAAGACATTAAAAGGATCGCCTGCTTAAGACCCGATCCTCATGAACCCGGAATCTTAGGTGCAAAGGCAGCTGAAAAGAAACTTGGCGGACAGGGCAACGTCCTTATGCTTACCGGCGATCTTACCGTAGGCGTAAACGTTGAGCGAAGCGAAGGCTTCAAGATGCAGATAAAGAGTGCCAAGGGCATTAAGATAGTCGATGAAGTTTCGATAACCGATATCGCGGATGAAGTATACAGAACTGCAAAATCGGCGCTTGAAAAACATCCCGAGGCTGAAGTGGTATTCATCACAAACGGTTTCCCTCTTGCGGTTACCAAAGCCATCAGGGATTTAGGAAGAGTCGGAAAGACATCTTTAGTATGTTTCGACCACAATCAGGAGATCTTCTCCGAGATCAAGGCCGGTGTTATCGCAGCCGCTATCGGACAGGATGCTTTCGGACAGGGACACGATCCCATCATCTGGCTTTACAATAATATCGTTGCCGGTGAGAAGCTCGACAATTACATACCCTGCAGACTTTCGGTCGTTGACAGATCAAATGTTGATTCCCTTGTCGAAGCATAAAGAAAAAAAGAAATACAAAAGCCGTTTCGTTTGAAACGGCTTTTTTTATGCACACGCCACTGCTCGGCTCATTCGATATCCTGTGTACTGTTCTCGGTCTTAAGATGATATACATCCGTGATATCCGTAACGGATAAGTTTTCTTCTTTTGTGATCTTGCTTTTATACTGCGTCGGTGAACATCCCGTATATTTCTTAAAGCAGCGACAGAAAGTGGTCAGGTTGTTAAAGCCTACCTGGAATGCCACGTCAGTGACCGGCATGTTGGTCACAAGAAGTTTCTTTGCCTCTATGATCCTTCTCTTGCAAAGATAATCGTAAAAAGTGGAATCCGTATACTGTTTAAAGAGCCTGGAAAAATGGTATTTCGAGAAGCCCGCGGTATCCGCCACGGTCTCAAGGTTAAGATCTTCCGAATAATTTGCTTCTATATAGGAAAGAACTCTGACGAATTTCTGATAGATCTCCGAATGTGTGATTACCTTTTCTTCCTCATTTTCGCTGACTTCGACCTCGGGAGAGTGCGACATCAAAGCGATTGTCTTTAAAAGCTCCGCATAGATCTCGATCTCGTTGATCTCATTGTAAGCAAAGTACAGACTTATGATCCTGTTTAGCGACGAGAAAACAAGCGGGTATATGTGGGTCGTAGAGTTGAGACCGACTACCCTTGTCGTGGAAAAGAAATCCAGGATGTCTTTCTTGGATTTGAAATAGTCGAAGAACGATATGTCGAAGAGCATGATGAAGCGTTCGCCGCTTTCGGGCGCCGTAATGGAATGAACCTTCATCGGAGGGATAAAGATGATATCTCCTTCATGAAGCTTATAAACTTCCTCGCCGACATTTACGGTATAAACATCCCGGGTGCAGAGGATTATCTCCAGTGCCGCATGCTTGTGGTCGGGGAAACTCGCAGACTGGTCGTTATGCCAGATTCGGTAACGGTACCCGGGAAGATAATCTATGTATTCCTCGTCATGGTCGACCTTTCTTGATTTAAACTGTCCGAAAGGCTGTGTAAAATCCGAATGGGTGTTTTTTGAAGAAGGCATTGAAGTAATCCTTTCATTATATATATGTACATTATATCAGAAAGAGCAATATTTGACGATACAGCAATATTTGTAAAATGTCTGTAATGTGAAAAAAATGTGATTTGATTGAGATAATCCCGAAAACATAGTAAAATAATATAAATGTGTTTAGGAAGAATAAAGGGGCAAAAAATACTATCAATCACCATTTGGTGGAATTAAGGAGAGTTACGAATGAACAGAGAAGAAGCAAAAAAAAGAGCGGTTGAGCTCGTCGACAGGATGACTGTCGAGGAGATCGCATCCCAGTTAAGATTCGATGCACCCGCGATCGAAAGACTCGGCATCCCCGAGTACAACTGGTGGAATGAAGGACTTCACGGAGTTGCCAGAGCCGGAGTAGCCACAATGTTTCCTCAGGCAATAGGAATGGGCGCAACATTCGACGAAGAACTTTTAAAGGAAGTCGGAGACGTTATTTCCACCGAAGCCAGAGCAAAATACAATTTCCAGTCTGCAGACGGTGACAGGGATATTTACAAGGGGATCACTATCTGGTCTCCCAATGTCAATCTCTTCAGAGATCCCAGATGGGGCAGAGGACATGAGACCTACGGCGAAGATCCTTACCTTATAAGCCGCCTCGGCGTTAATTTTATAGAAGGTTTGCAGGGAGACGGAGAATACTTAAAGACCGCTGCCTGCGCAAAGCATTTTGCGGTACATTCGGGTCCCGAAGCTTTAAGACATCATTTTGATGCCAGGGCCACGATGAAGGATATGTGGGAAACATACCTTCCCCAGTTTGAAGCCTGCGTTCTCGAAGGCAAAGTAGAATCCGTAATGGGTGCTTACAACAGGACCAACGGAGAAGTATGCTGTGCACATTCATATCTTATGGAGGATGTATTAAGAGGCAAATGGGGATTCGAAGGCCACTTCGTTTCAGACTGCTGGGCCGTAAGGGATTTCCACGAGAACCATAAAGTGACCGCCAGCCCCGAAGAGAGCGTTAAGCTTGCTCTTGAAAAAGGATGTGACGTTAACTGCGGTTGTACATATCAGAAGATAATGGATGCTTATCAGGAAGGCCTTATCGACGAGAGCCTCTTAAAGAGGGCAGCAGTAAGACTCTTTACCACAAGATTCCTTCTCGGCATGTTTGACAAGACCGAGTACGATTCGATACCTTTTGAAAAGATCGAATGCAAAGAACACCTGGCTGTTGCATCCAGGGCAGCAAAAGAGAGTCTCGTTCTTTTAAAGAACAACGGTATACTTCCTCTTGATAAGAATAAGATCAAAAAGATCGGTGTTATCGGACCCAATGCAAACAGCAGGGTTGCACTTATAGGAAACTATCACGGAACTTCCTCAAGATACATTACCGTTCTCGAAGGTATCCAGGATTATGTCGGAGATGACGTGAGAGTATTCTACTCCGAAGGAAGCCATCTCTTCGACGCAAAGACCGAACCCCTCGCAAAAGATTATGACAGACTTTCCGAAGCAAAAGCTGTTGCAGCCAACTCTGACGTGGTTGTTCTCTGCGTAGGACTTGACGAGACACTTGAAGGTGAAGAGGGCGATACAGGTAACGCTTACAGCTCGGGCGATAAGAAAGACCTTAAATTACCGCCTTCACAGATCAAACTTTTGGAGACCCTTATCGAGACAAAGGTTCCCCTTATCGTCTGCGTAATGGCAGGAAGCGCAATGGACCTCTGCCTTGCCGATGCTCATGCCGATGCGATCATCCAGACATGGTATCCTGGTGCGAGAGGCGGAAAAGAAGTTGCTGAGATGCTCTTTGGTGAGTTCTCTCCTTCGGGAAAGCTTCCTCTTACATTCTACAAAGATCTTGACGGAATGCCCGAATTCGAAGATTATTCAATGAAGGGCAGAACATACAGATTCCTCGAGAAAGAACCCCTCTATCCTTTCGGATACGGTCTTTCATATGCGGATGTTAAGATAAACGGCGTTTCCAAGGAAGAAAAGTCCTTTGACGCAGCATCCAAAGACGGAATCAAACTTAACGTGAATGTTAAAAACACATCTGCCATTGCGGCTGAGGAAGTTTTACAGGTTTACGTTCACGTTAACGGAACACCCGATGAAGTTTTAAATACCAAGCTTTCCGCATTTAAGAGAATTAAGCTTAATGCCGGCGAGGAAAAGAACATCGAGATTACCGTTCCCGCTTATGCTTTCACGACCGTAGACAATGACGGCGTAAGAAGCGTTACGGGTAACGGAGCGGATATCTATGTAGGATTCTCCGGCCCCGATGCAAGAAGCGAAGCCCTTACGGGCCGGAAGGTATTTGCATTAAACATTTAATAAACTCCTTTAGCAAGATTTGAAAGGAAAACGATAACGGATGTCGTTTATTTATCTTTGGATCGATAAACGGCATCTGTATTGTGTTAAAAGATAATGAGTAAAGCAAAGAAGAACGATCACGAAAACGAAGTAAAGAAAGAAGAGATCATCGAGACAGCCGAAGTTTCGGAAGAGGAAACCGCTAAAGATACCGAAGAAGAACTTTCGGATGAGGAGAAACTCCTTAAAGCAAAAGAAGAGAGATTTTACGGAAAGGACCGCGAAGAGGAGGTCGAGGAAGAAGAGATCCCCGATACCGCGATCACGAAGGCCAAAAAGAAAGTCGGTTTCTTTGTGGATTATTACAAGTGGTTTGTCATAATCCCTGCGATAATAATCATCATAGCTGTTGTCATGATCACCTCGTATATTAGCGAGAGCAGGGAAAGAGCGCTCGAATTAAGCATCATTAACGCCAAATACGACATTCCGAACTTTATCTATGCCGTGGAAAACGATTACACCAAGTATACGGGCGAAGACATCACAGGCAAAGACATTCGTATCGAGATCGATCTTCAGTATCCCGATACCTCTTCAGGCGAAGGGAACTTCTCACAGTCCGAGATCGTATCCATGCAGAAATTCAATGCGAGCGTTATCGCGGGCAGAGTGGATGTAGCACTTACCAACCCCTGGGTCATAAACGATTATTCCGTTACGGATGCAACGCTTGATCTCAGGGAACTCTTTGATGAGGAGTTCCTCAAAGAGCATGAGAACATAGTATATTACGCAAAGGATTCAACGGGAGAAAAGATCCCCGTGGCATTTTATATCAATGCCCCCGTCGTAAAGGAATCCTATGAAGACGATGTGACGCCCCTTGTGGTATCCTTCGATTCTTCAAACCATAAAAAAGAAGCCGGGCTCTTTATGGAGTGGCTTCTTGAACAGAGTACCGATGAATTGACCGAAGATTAGATGACAGGCAGATTTTCTTCTGCATCTTCACCGTCTTCGCCGGATGAAGGCTTTTCCTCGCCATCTTCGTCCTTTGTAAGGATCTTAAGAAAGATCTTTCTGTAGAAGAGACAGAAGAAATATGCGAGCCCGGCAAATCCGAAGAACATCATCAATGAAAAGACCATAACGCGGCATTTCGCGGAAAGATCGGCTATGAGTAATATGAAGATGTGTATTACGAACACCATTCCTATTACCGGAAAGTTGATAAGTCCGAGGATTGCCGAGTTTTTTATTATCTGCTTTGTAGGCGAATTAAAGAGTGCCATCTGCGGAAATACGAGTACCGTGGCGTAAACAATAAGGAAAAGCGCGATGGACACGGGGTACTGCAGGAATCTGAACTCTTCGGGAAGTACTGAATGCGAGATGTAAATGTCAGCCCCGAGGAAGATCACCAGCAAAAGATAAGGGATCCAGAAGAGCGTGGCCTGCTTGAAATTGGACTTAAATTCCGCGAAATATGTCTTTCCGATCTTGAATTCCTCTCCGCGGATCCTTTTAAACAATACGGAATAAAGGGCGGTAGCCGAAGCACCTATCGTAAATACGGGAAGGCTGCAGATGATGAACAATGCGTTAAGATACATGATGTCGAAGAACAGTGTCAGAGCCTTCATTAAAAAGCTGTCGGGTGAAAATATGTTTTTCATGAATAAAACTCCTGTTAGCGGATTATATTAAGATAGATATTATATAATTTATTAGAAACATATAAGTTATCAATATCATTTACCGAATTCAAATTATGTACGAGTATATCATAATTTAACGGTTCGGACATGTTTTTGTGCGAATTTTATTATATTTGACAGAAAAAATATGCAAAATGAAACGCATAAAGCAATAAATGTAAAAAATGAAGCAACATTTGTAAAGTAATAAAGGGACATAACGATTATAATTGGGTTGTTATTACAAAAGTCGACATTTTTATTGTTCGAATTGTACATTTTATATACAAATTGAACAATAGATGTCAAAAACCTATTTAAGGAGGAAAAAGTAATGAAAAAATTTATGGCTTGTGCATTAAGTACATGCATGGTTGCTGCAACACTTGTTGGTTGTACAGGCGGCAACGTAACACCTGAAGTAACTAATCCCGACACACCTGACACACCCGATGTAACAACACCCGGTGATGACACAACAGCAGCAGCTGTTGAAGGTACATACGGCGATTGGGCTATCACAGAGTCTCCTATCGGTTTCTTCTGGGGTGGTACATGGGTAGTTTCCAGCCAGGCAGCTGTTGATGCTGGTAAGGCTGAAGGCGTTAAGGCTATCATGGAATACATCACACTTGATGATTCTGAATCAGGCCTTCAGTACGCTTGGGCTAACGGTACATTCAACGTATCTGACGATGTAGATCTTGAGAACATCAAACCCGCTAACGGTGGTGACAAGGGTACAATCGAACTTTGGAACTTCACAAACGAAATTCCTAAGATGGTTTACCAGTACGTTCAGGATCATCCTGATTTTGGTTACAACGTACATGTTACAATCAAGGGTACAGCTGATGGATATCAGGATGCTCTTGACCAGGCTCTTATGAACGGCGAAGTTGATATCTACGGATGTGAATCTGCTTTCGTTCTTAAGTATACACAGGGTGACATGGCTAAGTTTGCAGCTCCTTACGATTCACTCGGAATCGACTCTGCAGCAGCTACAAAGGCAGCTGACATTGCTGGCTACACAATCGATATCGGAACAAGACCTTCTGATGGCAAGTTAGTTGGTTTAGGATATCAGGCTACAGGTGGTGTATTCATCTACAGACGTTCTATCGCTAAGGACGTTTGGGGTTCAGATGATCCCGCTACAGTTAAAGAGAAAATCGGTGGTGGTACAGGTTCATGGGATACATACTGGGCTGCAGCTGAAGAACTCAAGGCTAAGGGATACGGAATCTGCTCAGGTGATGGTGATATGTGGCACGCTATCGAGAACAGCTCTGACAAGGGTTGGATCGTAGATGACAAGCTTTACATCGATCCTAAGAGAGAAGCATTCTTCGACATCTCCAAGAAGCTCAAAGACAACGGATATCACAATGATACTCAGGACTGGGGCGATGCTTGGTTCGCAGATATGAAGGGTGCTGGCGAGAAGCAGGTACTTGGTTTCTTCGGACCCGCTTGGTTGATCAACTACACAATCCTTCCTAACTGTGGTAACGCTCCTGAAGGCGTAACAGCAGCTGGTGACTCTGTAGCATCAGGTACAGTTATGGCTAAGTCTTCTTGCTCACCTGACATCTTAGGTGGCCAGAACATGTTCGACGTATTCGTTCCTGCAAACCAGTTTGCAAATGGTAAGAACCTCACTCAGTACGATGAGAAGATCAACAACATCTTCAGAGATAAGGTTCGTGAATACACAGCAGGCAACATGTCTAAGGAAGAAGCTATCGAATCATTCAAGACAGACGTTAACGAGCAGTTAGGTATTGCTATTGACTAATTTCGATAACTTAAAATAGTTTATACTATTGAATTTTGAAATAAGAGCAGGGCGGACTTACGTCCACCTGCTCTTTTCAAGACTTATTATTGTAAGACCACACTTGATTAGATCCGGCATTAACGAGGTATATTACGGGTGTGTAGCACATTTTATAAAATCGAGGAGGTTGGGCGTATGAAAAAGAAAAAAGCTTATGATTATGCAAGGTTTGGCTACATATTCAGCATTCCTTTCGTACTTGCCTGGTTAATTTTTCAGTTATACCCTATTTTCTATACATTACTTTTAGGTTTCACTGACCTTAAAGGTGCTGGAAACACAGATTTTAATATTCTTTGGTCCGAACCTTTTAAAAACTTTTTGACAGTACTTGGAAACAAGTCGTTCAAAACAGCATTTGTTAATACACTTATCATTTGGGGATGCAACTTTGTTCCTCAGATCTTACTTGCTTTGTTGATCACCGCGTGGTTCACTAACAGAAGATCCACTATCAAAGGACAGGGTGTCTACAAAGTTATGTTCTATCTTCCCAATATCATTACACAGGCTACTGTAGCTATGTTGTTCGCTCAGTTGTTTATGTATCCTAAGGGAGTTATCAACGACTTATTGATGCAGGTTGGTATTTTCGACAAAGCTGTCGACATGATGCGTGATGCGAATATAACCCGAGGAGTCGTTATCTTTATTCAGACTTGGATGTGGTATGGATATACAGCTATCGTACTTATATCCGGTGTTTTGGGTATTTCACCCGAGTTGTTCGAAGCTGCGGAAGTTGACGGTGCAAACCAGTGGCAGACATTCTTCAGAGTAACTCTTCCCAGTATCAAAACAATCCTGTTGTTCACATTGGTTACATCACTTATCGGTGGTTTGAATATGTTCGATATTCCTAAACTTTTCCAGAATGGTGGACCTAACAACGCAACACTTACCACTTCATTATATATCTACAACAAGGCTTTCCAGGGCGGTTATCTTTACGGTGAAGCTTCTGCAGCCAGTATGATCATGTTCTTTATCATCGTTATCCTTTCGAGCGTAGTATTCTATCTCCTTCGTGACAAGGACGAAGTAGAACTCAGAAAGCTCGTTAAGAAACAGGAAAAAGAATATAAGCGTAAAATGAAAATGAGCAAAATGTAGGAAAGGAGGAGAAGATAATGTCTAATAATTCTAATTTACAATTAACTGTAGAAGGAAGAGAAAAAGGCAAAGGCGGAATCGTTCAGAAGATTATTATCTATATTCTTTGTACATTCCTTGCTATATTAAGTATTCTTCCCTTCTGGATGATGTTTGTTAATGCAACGAGATCAACTCCTCAGATTCAGCAGAGTGCGGTTTCGTTCTTACCTTCAACACACTTATTTGATAACATCAAGATTCTTTCATCAAAGAATATGTTTAAGCCCCTGGTAGGTTTCCTTAACTCGTTTATCGTATCTGCCGGCGCTACAATCCTTGCTGTTTACTTCTCATCATTAACCGCTTATGCACAGGTAGTTTACGAATGGAAGCTACGAAATGCATTCTTCAGTTTTATCATGGCGATTATGATGTTACCCGGACAGTTAACATTGATCGGTTTCCTTCAGATGTGCTACAAGCTTCATCTTACAAACAACCTCTTAATGCTTATCCTTCCGGCAATTGCAGCACCTTCAATGGTATTCTTCATGAGACAGTACTTGCAGCCCGCACTTCCTATCGAGATCGTTCATTCGGCTCGTATCGACGGCGCAAGAGAGTTCTACATCTTTAATAAGATCGTACTTCCCATCATGAAGCCCGCTATTGCTACACAGGCTATCTTCAGTTTCGTAGCAAGCTGGAACAACCTCTTCACTCCTATGGTACTTATCTCAAGTACTAAGAGATATACAATGCCCATGATGGTAAGTTTGCTTAGAGCTGATATCTACAAGACAGAGTACGGCTCAATCTACGCAGGACTTACTCTCACAATCTTACCTTTGATCATCGTTTACCTTGTTTTATCAAAGTACATCGTAGCCGGTGTTGCTCTTGGTTCAGTAAAGGGTTAATGATCAGAATAATCATAAAAATAAAGCCGTATACATTTGTATGCGGCTTTTTCTTATGCTCTTTTTATATGGTTCTTGCAATGAATTGTTTGTCGTATTTTCGTTTTACTATGATGTAACAGACCACATGTACCGAGAATGTTAATATCCACGAAATAGGATAGGAATAATAAATGGTCTGAATGGTATGCCACTTATCGATCTGGAACACCGTAGCAAGCCATATAAGCCTGAATACGCATGCACCGAGCAAAGATACTATGGCGGGCATTGTCGAGTAACCAAGGCCGCGCAGAGCGCCTACCATAACGTCCATAATTCCGCAGAGAAAATAAATGGAGCAGATGATACCGACTCTTATATATCCTGCCTCTATGATCGCAGGATTATTGCTGTATATGCCGAGCAGTTCTCTTCCGAAGTAATTTACGAGCGTGCCCATTAAAAGGCCCGTAGCGCTCACGAGAAGAACGGATACGACGGTTATCTTGTTGATACGTTCTCTTTTTCCCGCACCGACATTCTGGCTTACAAAGGAAATGGCGGCCTGGTGGAAAGAGTTCATGGCTACGTACACGAAACCTTCGATATTTATCGCGGTTGAATTGCCTGATATTATATCATCTCCGAATGTATTGACGCTTGACTGGATAAATACGTTCGAGAGCGAGAAAAGCGTTCCCTGAAAACCTGCGGGAAGTCCGATCCTTAAGATCTTAAGTAATATGTTTTTGTTTATGTACATGTGATGAATGTCAAAATGGATCACATTGTTCTCTCTGATAAGACATACTACGACGAGGACTGCCGAAATAAGTTGTGAGATAACAGTGGCGATCGCAACACCGTCGACATTCATACCGAATTTTATTACAAACATAAGATTGAGGCCGACGTTTACGATACCTGATATTACCATGAATATGAGGGGTCTTGTGGTATCGCCGATAGCTCTTAAAACGGCGCTTCCGAAGTTATAAATCATAACTGCGGGCATTCCGAGGAAATAAATACGCAAATATATTGAAGCGAGTCTTAATATCTCGCCTTCGAGCTTCATCATTTTAAGGAACGTCGGTGCGAAGATAAAGCCGAAGACGGCTACTACAAGACCGAGTATAACGCTTAAGGTTATGGATGTCTGAACCGTGTCGTGAAGATTGTCTTTCTCGCCGGAGCCGTAATATCTTGCGACAAGTACGTTTACACCTACCGAGAGACCTATAAATAAGTTGGTCATAAGGTTTACGAGAGAACCGGTGGAACCTACGGCACCGAGCGATGAATCGCCTGCGAAGTTTCCGACGACCACGATATCGGCGGCATTAAAAAGAAGCTGAAGCATGCTTGAGAGCATCAGCGGTATCGTAAATATGAGCATTTTTCCAAAAATGGATCCCGAACACATATCCATTTCATTTTTGCTTCTCATCGAAATACTCCGTTTCCTTAAAGGGTTCAGGATAATCATTTATTATCCGATATAGTAGTGACTATGATATCTCAAAAACGGATTATGTTCAAGAAGAAGTTATCACCGGCAAGGAAGAGCGGGAGGAAACTCAAAAACTGGAAAAATCGGTCAAAATAGGGTAAAATAGTAGTATGAAAAGCAATAAAAGGGTAATGCTCTCGGTTGTTGTTTTCGGGCTGCTTTCTTCGATATTCATCATTGTATCGATAGGCTTAAAGCAGAGTAAAAACAGTCAGACGTACGAAAATTTCGTACCCGATACGGCTATTACCGAAGTAAAAGAAGAAATTATCGATGAACCGGCTTATGAAGAAGAACCGGTCATTTTGGTGCGTTCTTCCACAAGGACCAAAGGCAATGAAAGCGAAGTGGAAGAATACGATCCCGATCTTATCAAGATCACGGTTAACGGGGAAGAAGTGTATATATATCCCGATGAGAACGTGGTATTTGAAGACGAAGTATTAACTGTCACGGCAGATGAACTCGTAAAATGGGCATTCAAGGCATATTATGAGGGCTGGGAATATGTTTACGCGGGATGTGAAGAAGGATATGTGGATTGTTCGGGACTGATCAAATCCAAGGTAGAAGTATGTGCGAGAGGAACGGAAGAACTCCTCGCAGAATCGGCCCTCAGCGGGCCGATAGAAACGATTCCCGAGATACCGGGACTCGGAGTATATTATCAGGGACATGTAGGAATATATGTCGGTGACGGAATGGTCATAGATGCCAGAACCGAAGCTTCCGGCATAGGATATGATCCGGTCGAATACGAACACTGGACCAACTGGTTTGAGATCAAAGGTGTCGATTATTCGCGTTATACGAATGACGGCAATGAATGATCATCTGAAATCCGGACTGACCTCAAAATCCATCTCTTTGTAATTCCATACGCAGCGTCCGATATTATATTTATCCATAACGGAATGGAAGTCGTGAAACCACTTTGCGGCTTCTTTTTTATCGGCTCTGTCGATAACGCCGTATTCTCCGCAGTAAAGAGCGACATTTCTTTCTTTTGCGACATTGATCGCTTCCGAAAGAAGTTTTTCGAAATAACTCTCATCGGGAGTGGCGTTCTGATCGAACTGCTTGAATGATGCATATGCCTGGCAGAGATATTTCTCGCTTAATTCCTCATATTTTGAATAAGGCATCGTGTAATCGCATCTGAATTCTGTATCCATGGTCTCGATCCAGTAAGCACCCTGATGAGTGAATAAAAGCGGTTCGTAATTATGGAATGTATATACGATCTTGTCGTCGTAAGGCATACACAGATCCTTGATAGCTTCAAGGCTGTTATTGTAATAACCGCCGATGATGATCTGAATATCTTTTGCGATCTCGCGGATATTCTTAATGCATTTTAATGCTATATCGTTCCAGGTATCGCAGTATTCCTTTTTTGTCACTTCGTTTAAAAGCTCGAATGTGAGCATATCGTTATTGCTTCCGAATCTTTTTGCGAATTCTATCCAGATAGCATAGAAAACGGCCTGGTATTCGTCGCTTTCGAAGAAGCCTTTTTCGCCGTGGAAAGGATCGAAGGAATAACCGGGTGTACGATGAAGATCGAGGATCATGTGAAGATTATATTTTCTGCACATTTCGATCGCAAAATCGATATATTTAAAGCCTTCGTCGTTGAAACAGTACTTATGAGTCATTACGAGGTTGTGACCGTATCCGATAACGGGCGCAACATCGGTAAATTCATTATAATCAGCAAGGATAAGTTCATAATCAACGGGGACCCTGACATGATCGAAACCTCTTTCGGAAACGGTCTTAAAGTCATCTTCCGTGATAAATGTATCGTAACGCTCTTTGGTATGGTCGCACTGTGAAAGCCATCCGCCAAAGTTAACGCCGTGTGTGTATCCCTCAAATTTTTTCATAAAAGCCTCCCGGTGATTACTCAACCCACTTGCCTTCAGCAGTCATCTGATCGATCCAGAGTTTGAGCGATTCGATGGAAACGGTCATCTTGTCGAGTTCGGACTTGATATTTAAGAAATCCTTCATTTCGTCCTTTGTGATCTTTCCGTCTACGGTGATCTCAACAAGACGGTCTTTCTGTTTGGATAGTATATTTATGGTTGAAAGCATCTCGAGAGTGATCTGCGCGAGATCTTTTTCTTTTAATTCGGGAACATAAAGCTGTCCGATCGGACATTCTTTTGAACAGTAATAATTGCAGAGACTCGGTTTTTTATAAGCCTTTGCCATAGCAAGAATTTCGTCGGGATGCGGCTCGCATTTCTCGCTCTCGATCTTTTCGATTCTGCTGTCACTCATAAAAACAAGAGCTTCGCTTGCCTGTGAACGTGTCATACCTGCTTCTTCTCTTGAAAGCTGATATATATTTTTGTTTTCTTTGATTGATTTCTTGCCCATAATAACCCCTTCCGTGATTTTTCCGATTTTCCTTAATAATTATATGATAAACAGGGCTTTTTGTGAAGTATTATACATTTATTGATTTTGACCTTTTCGTCGGATATAATTAAAAGTGTGGATTGACTGTGAAAACGGTCTTTCGGGGGGATCCTATGACTCAGAACAAAAGCTCAAAAGGACTGAATCTTTTTACGTTAAAACTGATAGCGATCTTTGCGATGACTGTGGATCATGTTGCATGGGCGTGTGTGCCTTTTGACAGCGCTCTCGGACAGATCATGCATATCGTCGGAAGGTTCACGATCCCGATAATGTGCTTTGCGATAGTCGAGGGGTACATCCACACTTCGAATATCACCAAATACGCCTTAAGGCTTCTGATATTCGGAATAGTTTCGGCTACCCCGTTTTATATGTTCTTCGGGTCGATGTACGGATACAGGCAGAATATCATCATCGACCTTCTTATAGCTTTACTGACGATAATGATCGCCGCCAACGAAAACAACACGCTTTCGGCAAAGATAATCGCGATCATTTGTCTCGGGATCATTTCGGTGGCGCTCGGAGGATGGCCCATCCTTCCGATGCTCTACGTTTTGATCTTCTATTTCTTTAGGGAAGATTTTCGTAAAAAATGCATATATTTTACGCTCACGACGATCGTGCTTGTGCTGGTGGTCTCCGGATTTGCGGCGATAAACGGCAATCTGCATATGGTCGACCTGGACTGGAAATGGTATGACAAACTCTATCTTTTGGGATTTGTATTACCTCTTTCCCTGCTGTATTTTTACAACGGAGAAAAGGGCGGAAACCGGATTTCTTCCTCGTTCTTTTATGTATATTACCCCGCACATCTTCTGATCCTTTCGCTTGCGTTTTCAACGATGAACGACATCAGGATGATCTTTATTATGGTTCAGATCACATCGATCTTTCTGATAGTCATTCTCATGATCCTTGCGGCGGTACAGAGCAAGAATGCATCAAATGCATCGATCATAGCGATGCTCGCGTTCGGACTCCTGTTCATGGTCGGATATCTGGGAGAGCTCGTAAATCCCACGCTTGAGACCATAAAAGAAGTCGTAAAGATAGAATATGTCGCAGACTGCGGATTCCTTTTGTGTTTCACATGGTTTGTAGCGGATTTCCTAAGGATGAAGATACCTGTAACCGTTTACATCATCGAGGGATGTGTAAGTGCACTTACGATATTCGGCGTATATTCGATGGACAGCAATACGCTCTTTTACAAGAGTTTTGAGGTTGGCGGAGATCTTGCCTATCCCGTAGCGATCCTAGAACCGGGTATTCTGTATATCGTTTTCTACACATGTATCGTACTTGTATTTGCCGGATTCCTGGTAATAAATTACATCTCGAGCCGTGATGCGTCATATATCGAGCATCAGAGAAGGATGATAATCAATTATGCCGTATTCGGACTCTGGTTCTTCATAGCGCTCAAGGTTATCGGTTTATCGCCCTACGATCTTATCGCATTCGGTGTAATAACCGCGATCTGCATAGTATCGTACGGCACCATAAAGTACGGATTTAACAACAATACAAAGGTTATTGCGGCCAGTGCCTTGAACCATACATCCGAAAGCGTGGTCGTTATCGATATGACCGGGGAAGTCCTTATGATGAACGAAAACGGACGTGCACTTTTCCCTTATGTTCAGACGGGAAAGAACGTAAAAAGATACCGTGTGTTAAAGGACATTCTTGACGATAAGAGAAACATCATGGAAAAGGACGATCATGTTTACGGATTCAGAAAAGAACCGCTTAACGAAAACGGAGTCGTTCAGGGATATATGATCTGGGGTTCTGATATCACCAACCAGGTAGAAGTATTCAACGAGATAAGGAGCAAAGCAGATAAGGACGGACTTACCGGACTCTTTAACAGAAGCGTTCTTGAAAGGATAGTCGCAGAAGAAATGGCGGAGGGCAGAAAGGGTGCGCTCATTATGACCGACCTTGACAACTTCAAAGGTGTTAACGACCATTACGGCCATTCGACAGGCGATGCCGTGCTGATCGCATATGCGGAACATCTGTCTTACTGTTTCAAAGATACCGAAGCCCTTATATGCCGTCTCGGCGGAGATGAGTTTACCGTTTATGTAAGAGATCTTACCGAAGTTGAAAAGGTTGAAGAATTAGCTTCGAGAGTTATCGGCGGACTGTCCGATAAAATGGTCAGATCGAGTCTTCCTCCTATCGTAGGTTCTTCTATCGGTATCACGATAAACAACGGAGAATACGAAGACTTTGAAACACTTTATCAGACTACGGATAAAGCACTTTATTATTCCAAGGAACACGGAAAGAACAGATATCATCTGACCGAACAGCGTAACGAACAGGAAAAATAAGAGGAATTAAAATGGGACTCTTTAAAAGCCAATATGAGAAAGTACTTGATGATTGCTTAAAAAAGATCGAAGTCAATATGAGCAATAACTATAAGGATGCCGCTCAAAGCAATTTCAAAGAGTTTTGCGAAATGTATCAGAAGTTTGTCGATGAAGGAAAACTTAAAGACAAAGTCAAAGGTACTTACGAAGCAAAACTGAAAGAATACGAGGAAAAACTTAAAGGTTACACTCATAAAGACCAGAAACCCTACTGGACCTAGTAAAAAGATATTTTAGAAAAAGTCGGCTTGATCCAAAAAATCAAGCCGGCTTGATCGTGTAAAGGATATAAAGATATGAGCATGAATGAAACACCGTCATCGGAAAGAAAACACATTGCATTCTTCGGATGCAGAAACGCAGGAAAGAGCAGTCTGGTAAATGCCATTACCGGCCAGAATTTATCGATCGTCTCGGATGTCCTTGGAACGACAACGGACCCCGTCAATAAGACGATGGAAATACTTCCTCTGGGACCCGTTGTTATAACTGATACACCCGGTCTTGATGATGTGGGAGAACTCGGTGAGTTAAGAATAGGAAAAGCAAAAGAGGTTTTAAGAAAAACCGATCTTGCGATCCTTGTCATTGATTCCGAAAAAGGATTCTCCGAAAACGATTCCAAGATCCTGGAGACGATAAAAGAGAAAAAGATCCCTTTTATCATTGTGTACAATAAATCGGACATATCAGACAATGAAGCCGATATCGCGGACATATCAAAGAGATTTGATATCGCAGCTGAGAATATCAGTAAAGTTAGTTCACTTACATCCGAAGGGATCTATGAACTTAAAGATAAGATGGCCGCAATGCTTAACGAGACTTCGAATGAAAAGGCACTGATAGGAGACCTTGTAAACTTGGGAGATATCGTTGTACTGGTAGTTCCGATCGACAAGGCTGCGCCCAAGGGAAGGCTGATACTTCCCCAGCAGCAGACGATAAGGGATCTGCTTGATAACGGTGCTATACCGATCGTCTGCAGGGATTCTGAACTTGCTTCGGTGATAGAAAAATACAAAGCCGATATCAAACTTGTAGTGACCGACTCCCAGGCATTCAAGAAGGTTAATGAGATCGTTCCCGAAAACATTCCTCTTACTTCTTTTTCTATTCTCTTTTCACGTTACAAAGGAGAACTTGATTATCAGTTAGAGGGTGTGGAAGCGTTAAAGAACCTTAAAGACGGAGATAGTGTTCTGATAGCCGAGGGCTGTACACATCACAGACAGTGCGGTGATATCGGAACGGAGAAGATCCCCGCCATGCTTAAGAAAAAAGGAGATCTTAACATAGATTTTGTTCACGGTGTCGAATACCCTGATGATCTTGAAAAGTACAAGGTTATAATTCACTGCGGCGGCTGTATGCTTAACGAAAAAGAGATGAAATACAGGATCGAAGCAGCAAAACAAAGAGGCATTGCGATAACGAATTACGGAATGTGCATCGCATATTTTACGGGAGTTTTGGAAAGAAGCATTAAGCCTTTGACGGGATTATAAGAATGTATAACGGACTGATAAATGTTTATAAAGAACCGGGCTTTACATCCATGGATGCGGTCGCGGTCTTAAGAGGTATATTAAAACAGAAAAAGATTGGACATACGGGGACACTGGACCCTGCGGCCGAAGGCGTATTAATGGTGTGTCTTGGAAACGCCACAAAGCTTTGCTCTTTCCTTGAGGATAAGGATAAAGAATATGAGTGCAGGATGCTTCTCGGAGTAACGACTGACACTGAAGATACGACAGGCACGGAACTTACAAGAAAAAGTGTTTCTGTGAATCCCGAAGATGGGTCTGATCGTTGCTTAAGCGAAGAAAAGATAAAAGAAGCAGTTCTTTCTTTTAAAGGCGATATCAAACAGGTTCCGCCGATGTATTCCGCACTTAAAAAAGACGGAAAGAAATTATACGAACTCGCCAGAGCGGGCAAAGAGATAGAGCGTGAGGCAAGGGATATCACGATCCATGATATAGAGATCATAAAGATCGATCTGCCGTATGTTACATTCAGGGTACACTGTTCAAAAGGAACATACGTAAGGTCTCTTTGCAGGGATATCGGAGAGAAATTAGGCTGCGGCGGGTGCATGGATCATCTTTTAAGAACGAGGGTTTCTTTTTTCTCATCGGAAAAGTCGCTTAAGCTTTCCGAGATAGAAGAGCTTGCAAAGGCAGGCAAAGTCGACGGATTCATTCTTCCGACAAGTGATGTTTTTAAAGATCTTTCATCGATCTTTGTTAAAGAAGAAAGCAGCAAGATAATAGAGAACGGAAATTCTTTACTTTGGAGCAATATAGAAAGGATCGTTTCTGATAACGAACCTGAAAAGGAGATCGACGATCTGAGATCGGAGATCGATGATTCGCAGATGTTCAAGGTTTATACGTCAGAAAATAAATTTATCGCTTTGTATAAATACGACGCAGGCGAAGATATTTTCAGATGTGAGAAGATGTTTCTTTAGAGAAACAGATCAGGGTTGACTGATTAAAAAATTTAAACGGAAAAGTGAATCTTTTATTTTTTCAAGATATAGGAAATCTGATTATGAAAAAGGATCTGAAAAAGATAATAAGAATAGCAGTTTTAGTATTATCGGCACTGTGTCTTTCGGCATGCACTGAAGATGTATCAAATAACGACGATACAAACAATATCACTATCACAAATAATACTCCGGATCCGGAACCGATACTTCATGAACCTAAAGAGGTTTCTCTTCTTCAGATCGATAACGATGACGTTTTTGAGAAGGGATATTACGAATTCTTTTTTGATTACGAAGAAGAAGGGGAAAAATACTATCAGTTGATCACCAAAGCCGTATTCCAGAGAATGTGGGACACTGACACCGAGTGGAAAATATACGTTTCCGAAAGGAAAATTGCCGAATCATACCTGATAAATTACTTTGAGAGTACAGAGCCGACTTTGATAAATGATGGAGAACTGGAAATCCATTCCGGACAATGGATCTATTTATATTGCGAACATAATTCTTCAAATTCAGATGAGCCGAATCGATCCGGCTATACTATTAAATATCCGTTCGGGGCTGATCCTGAAAGGAAAGAGATCACCAAGGCGGATGAGTTTCAGAATTATCTATTGGATGTATACGGCATTCCCGAGTCATTAAGTGACGGTCATTACGCCATCTGCGATGTGACCGGAGACGGAAATGATGACTATGTCACCACAAATATGACCGGAAGTGGAATGGTAAGAGTTCAGCTTATAGTCTATGATGTGGAAAATCACGTTGATTACGTGTTGGACGGATATGATTACAGTTATAAGATAATCGGAGTTGAGGACGGAAAACTTGTTGTAGATGAGATCGGAACATACGGATACGGTGATCCTTTGATCGAAACCAGAGGGACCGCAATGATCGATGAAGATGACCACCTGGTATTCGTGAAAGAATTATCCGAAAAAGACTTAAGAGATTTTGGTGATTTTAAGGAAGAATGGATAAAAGAAAAGATCAAAGAAATAAGCATAACAAGTGCCGAAGAGATCGAATATGTAAGATGGGTTGACGATGAAAAAAGCACTCTTCAGATCGGTATAAAATACGAGCGTCCCCGCGAAGACAGGGAGACCGATCATAAAAAAGATATTTTCGTTTTTAAGGACGATATTAAACCTTTAACGGTGGATTATTCGTTTGCAGATAAGACCGGCTATGCCAGAATAGTATTTGCGGATCCCACTTTTGAGAGTCACTTCGAAGATGTAAATTTCGACGGTGAAGATGAACTGATAATTCACAGGGGAACAAACCCAAAAGGCGGATTGGAGATGTATTCCGCGTATGAATTAAAGAACGGCGAATATGTTTTCTTCCCCGCATTTGAGTGGATGTATTCTTACACTGTAAATGAAAAGGATAAAACCATTGAGTGTGTAAGAATGGGCGGAGCTTTCAAGGATAAGATAATTAAAACGACTTATTCCTACGAAGACGGCGAATATTTAAAGATCGACGAGAAGGAACTCTGACTGATCCCGAATGCGTACGTGAATTAGCACGCAGGAATGAAAACATCACTTGTGCGAATTTCTGTAAGCATAGAAAATATACTGCTGGATAACGCCGTTGTAAGGATCGTATTTGGCGTGATCGAAACCCTCGGGAAAATGCTCATCGAGCGCACGGTAGATCCATACGTCTTTAGGGAAAAAGTTAAGACGGTGAAAACCGAATAAAGCGATGCAGGAGGCGACTTTGTCACCGACCCCCTGCATCTTTTTTAATTCAAGCAAAAGATCGTCATCATTGAGTTTATCGAGCCTTTCGAATTCGTCTTTATTTGAAAAGAAAAGGTCGGCGGCATTTTTTATGTAGTCGAGTCTGTAACCGAGCCCGCATTCCGCAAGCTTTCCTGCGGGTACGGAAAGGATCTGTTCCGGTGTGGGGAAAGCATACAGATCGTCACCGAGTTTATCACCGCATACCTTAGAAAGACGTTCGATCGAAGTCTTTATCGCGGGAATGCTTTTTCTCTGAGAAATGATAAACGAAACTGTCATCTCCCATTTATCCTGATTAAGGATCCTCATACCGACCGAATTGTCGGCACATTCCTTTAAGAAGGCATTGTCCTCCGCCATTTTTCTTATCTTTGCATAATTTGTATCAAGATCAAAATAGTCATACCAGATCTCTTTGCATTCTTTTTCGCTGCATGAAAGATCAACCCTGCCTTTACCCAGGTCTTTTACGGTAAGAACTTTACCGAATGCGATGATCCGGTAAGTGTCTTTTTCCACTTCATTAAATCTGAAACACTGTCCGCTGTTTGCGATGACATTTAAATTAAAATCATCCTTAAAAATTTTTTCCATAACAAATCCCGTCCGATATGTTTAAACCCTGTTCATTTCAGATTTTAAATGCTTAAAAGCCTTTTTTCAAGAATTACAAAAATGTATTCTTATAAGTGCGGCTATGTTATAATAAAAAACGGTAGTTTTTAAACGAAAAAAGATCAAATTTCGGAGATTTTATGAAAATAATCCACGCAGCGGATCTGCACCTGGATTCGCCGATGAAAACACATCTTGACGGTGAAAAAGCGGAGAAGAGAAAAAACGAGCTCACGCTTAATTTTTCACGTCTTTGTGAAACTGCGGCAGACCTTGCCGTAAAGGCTGTTCTGATCGCGGGCGATCTTTTTGACACAAAGAGTGTATCCAAAAAAGTCGCAAGCATCGTGCTTTCACAGATAAACAAATACGAAAATATAGATTTTTATTACCTTCGCGGCAATCATGACAGGGAGAGCTTCATAAGTTTTATCAAAAGTACGGGTGAAGTTCCTTCCAATTTTCACATGTTTGAAGACGAGTGGAGTTCGTATATCTTAAATCCTGATTCGGACGGAAAAAGGATAGTGCTCTACGGTGCGGAATTCAACAATAACGCATCCTCCGTCATCACGCTCTTTAATGCGGATTTTAACGATATCAACATAGTCACGCTCCACGGACAGGAAAACGAATATTCGGGAAAAGACAAGACCGATATCGTACCCATCTCTGCACTTCGAGGAAGGGGCATAGATTATCTCGCACTCGGACATGTGCATGAATACAAATTAAAAACACTCGATTCGAGAGGCGTGTACTGCTATCCCGGATGCCTTGAGGGAAGAGGCTTTGACGAATGCGGCGACCACGGCTTTGTTCTTCTGGACATTGACGAGGAAAACGGCGATATCATCCCCCAGTTTATCGATTTTGCATACAGAAAACTTCATACGATGGATGTTGATATCTCAAATCTCGAAAGCTCGGGCGAGATCATCGAAAAGATCGGAAAAGACATTACTTCCTGCCGTTACAGCCAGAGGGATATGGTAAAGATACGTCTTTATGGTGACGTGGACGAAAACGCGGAGATAAACGAAAACCTTATAGCCGATGCGTTTAAGGACGAATACTTTTTCGTTAAGGTTAAAAACGAGAGCAGGGTTCGTGTCGATTACATGAAATACGCACACGACGAATCCTTAAAGGGATGGTTTATAAGGCTCGTGCAGGAATCCGCGGAAATTGACGAAGAGACAAAGGGACAGATAGTAAGAATGGGTCTTAATGCGCTCTCGGGAGAGGAGATCGTGCAATGAAACTTAAGACTTGTCATATAACGGGATTCGGAAAGATAAATGACAGATCGTTTGATTTTAATAACGGTCTCAATGTTTTCTGCGAAGAAAACGGTTTCGGAAAGAGTACGCTCGCATCCTTCATAAAAGTTATGCTCTACGGATTCGAGGATGAATCCAAGAGAAGCTTAAAGGATAAAGAAAGAGAAAAATTCCGTCCCTGGAACAAGGGTGTTTACGGCGGAAGCATCACTTTCGAATACGACGGAAAAGAATACGAGGTCACAAGGACTTTCGGTAAGAACGAAAACGAGGATTCTTTTGAAGTCAGAGAACTTCCCTCGAATACCGTATGCTCTGCATTCGAAAAGAGTTCGCTCGGCGAGACGATATTCGGCATAGACAAGAATTCGTTCTTCAGGACCGCATATATCGCATCAAGAGACTTAAACAGAAGTGATGACAATATCACAGACTCGATCAGGGCAAAGCTTGGCAATCTTACCGATGCGACGGATGATATCAACAATTTCGAGACGGCCGTTTCGAGATTCGAAAAGAAAATGAACGAATATACTCCCGACAGAAAGACCGGAAAGATCAAAAGTCTTTCAAACGAGATCGCGGAGAAGAACAACAAAATAAGAAACCTCGAAGACGTTGAAAAAGCGACAGAGATCCTTGAAGGCCAGATCAAAGCACAGACCGAGAGGATCGAAAACGACAAGCGCCGCGTAAAAGAATTAAAAGAGACCGAAGAAAGGGTCATGAAAGCCGAATCAAACAAAGCCAAAAAGAAAATGTATGATTCGCTTAAAGAAGAATACGAAACCGGCAGAAAAAACACCGATGACATATTCGACTTTTTCGCAGGTCACGTGCCTTCGCTTTCGGACATCAATTCGGTCAAGGAAAAACGTATAAAAATGAAGCATCTTTCTGATGAGATGAAGGAAGAAAAGATCGAAGATACCGAAAGATGGAACAGATTAAAAGAGCGCTTCGAAAACGGAACTCCCGCCGAAGATGAGATAAAGAATTACATCTCTCTCTGGAACGAGATGCAGTCAAAGAAAAAAGAACTGGATCAGAAAGAAGCAGATCTTAAGGAAGAAGCCAGAGACTATATCGTAAAGAAAAAAGAAGAAGCGGGAAGTAATTACGAGACGGGCCTTGAAAACTACAGAGTCAGCGAGAGAAAAAGAAAGACAAAGCTTTTTATATTCTTAACACTTGCGATACTTTTCTTTGCGGCTGCGATCGCACTTACCGTAATGGGAATGCTGGGAATGAGAGAAGGATTTATCCTTATCCCCGAAGTTGCCGCATTTGTTTTGGGACTCGTATTTGTGATCCTGATCGTTGCGATGCGCCTCTTTAAGAAAGGTGAATTCAATTTAACGCGCGATATCGAGATCACCGAAGAAGAAGCGATCTCACGTGTGGATTCTTCAAACTTTACAAGAAACGTGATCAGATCCGGAAGGGGCGATATCGAATTTACCAACAATCAGGTAAAAACGTATTTTGAGAAATACAAAGCTCCTTTTAACGAGGGAAAAGTGGTCGATGAACTCGTTATCATGCTTGAGGACGTAAAAGAGTTCGAAGCCATGAAAAAGAAAAATTCCGAATACGAAAAATGCAAAGCCGAACTTGAGAAGTGTGAGGTTGAAGTAAAGGCATTTTACGACAATATCGGAAAGCTTTACGATGCCTCGAACGACGAGCAGCTTGATGAGTATCAGAAGAGATCGGTACGCTTTGTTCAGTGCATGGAAGAAAGCGAAAGAAAAAAGAATATTTTAGTGCAATTTGAGTCAGAAAATGATATAACAGAGATATGCACGGAGTATCCCGAAAATCTGCCCGATATAAGCGATCTTAGGGATGAAGTTTCGGAGCTTGAAGAAGAGATCGAAAAAGAAGCGGATATGCTCCTTAATTTCAGAACACGTCTTGAAGAAAGACAGGAAGAAAGAGATTCTCTCATACTTCTTAAGGTAAGACTTGAAGAGGATAAAGAAAGACTCGCCCGGTACGAAAAAGACTATTCGCTCATGGAAAAGACTCTCGAGTTTTTAAGCAGGGCAAAGAACGAGCTCTCGCTTAAATATACGGGTCCTACCATGGAAGGATTTAAGAAGTACTGTTCCTTCTTTGCAAAGGAAGATTCGGAAAGCTTCAGGATTGATACGGATCTTAATCTTACAAAGACAGAAGAGGGCATGCAGAGGCGTATAAGCGACTTAAGCCTCGGACTTAAGGAAGTAACCGATTTCTGTTTAAGACTTGCGCTTATCGATGCGATGTACGGAAAAGAAAAACCTTTTGTAATACTGGATGATCCTTTTTCGGATTACGACGAGAGCAATTTATCCGGTGCGATGAAGGTTCTTGAAGAGATCTCAAAAGACTACCAGATAATATATTTTACCTGCCACGAGAGCAGAAGGGCCAAAAATAATCCCTACAGTACGATTTAAAGGAGGTTACATATGGACGAGAATGCAAAAATGTTAAAGAAGATCTATGTCGGTCAGATAGTGAACAGAATTCTTCTTATCCTTGCCACGGTCATTCTGATCGCAAATCTTGTAGGAACGATTATCATGGCGGTTCAGATCAAGAAGTTCACGGTTATGATCGAGCCTGCGATCGAAGCCATCAATGCGATCGATGTCGAGGAATTAAATAAGACCCTCAATACGATCAACAATGCGGTGGATGTATTCAAGATCGACGAGGCACTTGATGCGATCGGAAAACTTGATTTTGAAGGTTTCTCCAAAGTCATCAACGGTATTGATGTCGACAAGCTTAACAGTACGCTTGAAAAGATAGATGACGCTTCCAATTTCATGAAGCGTATCGGTGAGGGATTGAATACATTCCTTAATCAGTTCGGCATAAATATGGGCAATAAATAATTTTCATCAATACAAGGAGGAAAAGGGAAATGAAACTTTTAAAGGAATTTAAGGAATTTGCTCTCAAGGGTAATGTTATGGACATGGCTATCGGTGTTATCATCGGCGGTGCTTTCTCATCGATCGTTACAGCACTTACAACATGCTTCATCAATCCTTTGATCAACAGTGTGGGCGGCGCAGAGGTTGCAGGCGCTATCAAGCTTCCCTGGGTAGATTACGCAGGACTTGATTCGGAAGCAGCTTTGGCTTTATCACTTAACTACGGCGGATTTATCACTGCTATCATCAACTTCCTTATTCTTGCGATTATTCTCTTCATTATGCTCAAAGCTATCAACGGTGCTACAAAGGCAGCCGAGGAAGCAGCTAAGAAGCTTAAAAAGAACAAAGAAGAGGAAGAGGCAGCAGCTCCCACAACAAAGATCTGTCCTTTCTGTAAGAGCGAGATCGACATCGAGGCTACAAAGTGTCCTCACTGTACATCCGATCAGCCCAAAGAAGAAAAAGCAGAATAATAAAAGATCAGATACATACAAAAAAACGCATCGTGAAAACGATGCGTTTTTTGCGTTTATGAACATTTAATTTATCTGTCCCATCCGCGAGTGCAGGCTACGGCTTTATGCCATTCGCGTAATTTCTTCTGCTGCTCTTCGTAAGAGATCTTCGGCTCGAATGTTCTGTCGAGTGAATTGTTTGAAAGCAGTTCCTCTTTGTTCTTCCAGTAGCCTACGGCGAGTCCTGCAAGATATGCGGCGCCTTTGGCTGTAGTCTCAACGCATGCGGGACGGTTAACGGAGGTCTGGATTATATCTGCCTGCATCTGCATCAGGAGATTGTTTGCGCAGGCTCCGCCGTCCACGTTAAGACCCGAGAGTTTAACGTTCGCGTCGCTTTCCATGGCGGTTAATACATCGTATGTCTGATAAGCGAGCGATTCGAGTGTAGCGCGGATCAGATGGTATTTGTTTACGCCTCTTGATAATCCGACGATCGCTCCTCTTGCGTAAGGATCCCAGTAAGGTGCGCCAAGTCCCGTGAAAGCCGGTACCACATAGCATCCGCCGGTATCCTCTACCTTGCCTGCAAAGAACTCGCTGTCCGCTGCGGAATCTATGAATTTAAGTTCGTCGCGAAGCCACTGTATCGCACTGCCGGCAACGAATATCGAACCTTCGAGTGCGTATTCGGTCTTTCCGTCGATACCCCATGCGATCGTGGTGACGAGACCCTGTTTTGAAAAGACGGGCTTTTCACCGGTGTTCATAAGCAGGAAACATCCCGTTCCGTACGTGCTCTTGGCCTGACCTGCCTTAAAACACGTCTGTCCGAAAAGTGCTGCCTGCTGATCGCCCGCGGCACCTGCGATAACGATCTCACCGCCGAAAAATTCTTCCTTTGTCTTTCCGTATACCGCACTTGAAGGCATAACCTTCGGAAGCATTGAAGCGGGGATATCGAGTTCGCGTAAGATATCTTCATCCCATTTAAGATCGACGATATTAAAAAGCATCGTTCTTGATGCATTGGAATAATCGGTTATATGTACGGCTCCGCCTGTTAGTTTCCAGATAAGCCATGTTTCGACCGTTCCGAAAAGAAGCTTTCCTTCCTCGGCTTTTCTCTTTGCACCGGGAACGTTTTCAAGAAGCCATCTTATCTTTGTGGCAGAAAAATACGGGTCGATGACAAGACCTGTTTTTTCCCTGAAGAAATCGGTCAGCCCTCTGTCGGAAAGTTCCATACAGTAGTCCGCGGTCCTTCTATCCTGCCATACGATCGCATGATAGATCGGCTCGCCGGTTTCCTTATCCCAGACTATAGTTGTCTCTCTCTGATTGGTGATGCCGATCGCAGCGATATCCTCAGCCTTTGCACCTATCTTAGAAAGTGCTTCTGAAGCTACCGAATACTGTGTCAGCCAGATCTCGGTCGCGTCGTGCTCGACCCATCCGGATTTTGGAAAATACTGTGTAAATTCTTTCTGTGTGACGGAAACGATCTCTCCGTTTTTATCAAAAAGGATGCACCTGTTGGAAGTGGTTCCTGCATCCAGTGCCATAATGTATCTGCTCATATGATTCACCTTCAGACGCTTTCTTCGAAATCAAATTTGTAAGGAAGATCAAGTGCGTTTCTTACTTCTATGATGTCTTTCTGGACACCCTTGTTTACGGGTACGCCTTTTTCTTTTCTCTCAAGCCATACGAGATATTCTTTTTCGCCTGCTGTATATATTCTGTCCGACCCCGGCGCTTTCTTTGATGCACGGAGTGCTCTGCAGATATCGCCTGCGGTCTTTTTGAAAGTTTCCCTTCCCATAAAAGCATCGGGATCGATCACGAAGAAGAAGTGTCCCAGATGATACATCTTCGGTTTTCCGTTTTCATCCACACCCGATAATGCTTTCATAAACTGACCGCCCGAAAGTGCTGCTGATAAGATCTCGACAACGGCTGCGTATCCGTATCCTTTGTATCCTGCGAGTTCATCGCCGATACCACCCAAGGGTGCGAGTGCGGCAGTGCCGTCAACGAGTGCTTTTAAGATCTCGTTTGAATCGGTCATCGCTTCGCCTTTTTCGCTAATTACCGTGCCGGCAGGTGTTTCTTTTCCTTCTCTTGCGTAATATTCGATACGGCCGCGCTGTACTATGGATGTCGCGCAGTCGAGACAGAAAGGAAATTCCTCATCGGTCGGAAGCGAGAAAGTAAGAGGGTTTGTACCCATCATGTTTTCCACACCGAAAGTGGGAGCGATCGAAGGACGTGCATTGGTACCTGTCAGACCGATAAGGCCTTCTTTTGATGCCATGCTTGTCCAGTAACCTGCGATACCGTAATGCGTGGAATTGCGGATGGCACCTCCTGCCATGCCGTTCTTCTTTGCTTTTTCGATGAGCATTTCCATCATTTTATGAGAGGCCACCATACCCATTCCGTCATGAGCATCCATAACGACGGTGGTGGGAGTTTCTTTTACGATCTCGATCTGAGTGGTCGGTAAAAGAGTACCTTTTTTAATTCGGTCGATGTAGATCGGCTTGAAGCGGTTGCAGCCGTGACTTTCGATACCCCTTCGGTCGGACTCGAGAAGCACATCCGCACAGATCGCGGCATCTTCTTTCGGAACTCCGTATCCGACAAAGGCGTCAATAAGAAAGGAATTCATTAATTCCCATGAAACATAAGAACGATTATCCATATTTTTGTACCCCCCGTTACTATAATTTTAATAAATCGACAGAGTATTTTCAACTTGATATACCGATTGTTTTGGAAAGGTTTTAAGTGGTATAATCACAGTATAAAAATGTTGCCGAAAAGAAACTTTTTTAATAGGAAAAATCGGGGGGTTTGCTATGAAAGAAGAGAAATACAAACATATATCAAAAACGGATTCACTTGAGATCTCGGTGCTTCGTATCGGGCCCGATAATGCGGATGAGATAAAAGGGATCGTGCAGATCGTTCACGGAATGAACGAGTACAAAGAACGCTATCTTAACTTCATTGATTTTCTTGTGAATAAAGGATACCTTTGCGTGATCCACGACCACAGGGGACACGGGGAAAGCATCAAGAGCCGCGATGATCTCGGACATATGTACGAAGGCGGATTCGAAGCGCTTATAGACGACACGCACGAGATAACTCTGGAGATAAAAGAGTACGCAAAGAAACTGACGGGAAAAGAACTTCCGCTGACACTTATCGGTCACAGCATGGGATCGATGGTGGTTCGAAGCTACATACGAAAATACGATTCGGATATTGATAAGCTCGTCGTTATCGGATGCCCGTCAAAAAAGCCCGGCATGATAGCCGGACTTACGCTTATAAGACTCATAAAATTATTCAAAGGCGAACATTACAAAAGCCGTTTTATCGCCGTTCTTGTCCTCGGCGATTACGAGAAGAGATTTAAAGACGAGGGTACCTGCGCCTGGGTCAATTCCATTCCCGAAGAAGTGAAAAAATACAGAGCGGATCCTTTGTGCATTTACTATTTTACATTAAACGGCTACGAGAATCTCGTACGTCTTACGATGCGAACATACACGGACGGCGGATACGCGATGAAGAATCCCTCACTTCCGATCCGTTTCTTCTCGGGTGAAGACGATCCCTGCGCCGTTAGCGAAAAAGCATTTAACAATGCGGTCGCACTTATTAAGAAACAGGGATACGAAGACGTGGAAGGGAAACTTTACAAAGGTTTACGCCACGAAATATTAAACGAACGTGAGAAAGAAAAAGTTTATGACGACATTCTCGCGTTCATAGAAAAATAAGATCACTGCTCGCGGAATACTATGGTTCCGTTTGACGCATCCATTGATTCTACGATGGCAAGGCTCTCTAACCGGATTCCTTTCTCGCGGATAAGTTTTCCGCCGGGCTGGAATCCTTTTTCGATCGCAATGCCGACACCTTCAACGGTCGCACCTGCGGCATTGATAAGATCGATAAGACCGTTTACCGCACAGCCGTTTGCAAGGAAGTCATCTATGATAAGGATATGATCGTCGGGAGTTAAAAACTTTTTGGATACGATGATATCGTAAACTTTTTTCTTGGTGAAAGATTCGACTTTGGAAGTGTACATTTCGCCGTCGAGGTTGATGCTTTGTGCTTTCTTTGCGAATACAACGGGAACGTTGAAACACTCTGCTGCAACACATGCGATGCCGATACCCGAAGCCTCGATCGTCAGGATCTTGTTTATCTTTTTATCCGCAAAAAGTCTTTTCCATTCAAGTCCCATTTCGTGGAAGAGATTAACATCCATTTGGTGATTCAAGAAACTGTCTACCTTTAATACATTTCCTTCTTTTACAACACCGTCTTTAATAATTCTTTCTTCTAAAAGCTTCATTTTTAACCCCGGGCGAAAACGCCGATCCTTTCATAAAATGTGATCCTTTTAAGGATCTTTACGTCTATATGTTAGCACAGCGCCTGCTTTTTATCCATATATGATTTGATGGACAAAAGGAGGCAAAAATGTCCAAAAAGTATTGAATTATTTTATAAAAATGTTCAGTTTGTATAAAAATTAACAAATGAGTTTTTTTGAATTGACACTCATTTTGAATAAGGTATATACTCCATTGTGTCGAGTAATGACGATTTAATTTCAGGAGGACATTATGAAAAAACTAATCAGTGCAGTTCTTGCTTTCCTTATGGTTTTCTCACTTGCAGCTTGTACTGCAGGCGGAAACGGCAACAACAATAATGCAGCTAACGGCAATAAGGTAAAAGCAGGATTCATCTTTTTACACGATGAGAACTCAACTTACGACTTAAACTTCATCAACGCAGCTAAGGAAGCTTGTGAAAAGCTCGGCGTTGAATATGTTTTAAAGACAAACATTCCCGAAGGTCAGGAATGCTACGAAGCAGCTTGCGAACTTGCTGATGCAGGTTGCAACATCGTATTTGCAGACAGCTTCGGACATGAAGATTACCTTATCGAGGCAGCTAAGGAATACAAGAATGTAGAATTCTGCCACGCTACAGGTACAAAGGCTCACACAGAGAACCTTCCCAACTACCACAACGCTTTCGCTTCTATCTACGAAGGACGTTACCTTGCAGGTATCGCAGCAGGTATGAAGTTAAACGAGATGATCGATAACGGTGAGATCACACCCGAGCAGGCTAAGATCGGTTACGTAGGTGCTTATACATACGCAGAGGTTATTTCAGGTTATACATCATTCTTCCTCGGCGCACGTTCCGAATGCCCTACAGCTACAATGGAAGTTACCTTTACAGGTTCATGGTATGATGAGACAGCTGAAAAAGAAGGCGCTGTTAAGCTTATCAACAACGGATGCGTTCTTATTTCCCAGCATGCCGATTCAATGGGTGCTCCTACAGCTTGTGAAAACAACAATGTTCCCGATGTTTCTTACAACGGAAGCACAGAGAGCGTAGCTCCCAACACATTCATCGTTTCTTCACGTATCAACTGGGTTCCTTACTTCGAACTCATCATCAAGAGCGTACAGAACGGTGAAAAGATCCCTACAGATTACACAGGAACGATCGAAACAGGTTCAGTAGTTCTTACAGACCTTGGTAAGATCGCACCCGCTGCAGGCACACAGGAAAAGATGGATGCAGTTAAGGCTGAGATCCAGGCCGGCACACGTAAGATCTTTGATACATCAACATTCACTGTAAACGGTGAAAAGGTTACATCTTACATGGCTGACGTTGATACAGACGCAGCTTACGAAGGTGATCATGAAGTTATCTCCAACGGTGCATTCAATGAATCAGCTGACGGATTCAGATCAGCTCCTTACTTTGATTTAAGAATCGACGGAATTACTCTTCTTGATGAATCATACTAATTTGTGATAAACTTAAGAAAGGCGGTGAGCATACTCGCTGTACCGCCTTTCTTTTTTATTTTCTTTAAACAAAATCGTTGGATCATACAGAGGTTTTTAAAGTGGCAGAGGCAGCTGTAAAACTTGTTAACATTACAAAAAGATTCGGTCAGGTTACCGCAAATTCAAATGTTTCCCTTGAGATAAACAAAGGCGAGATCTTAGCACTCCTCGGAGAGAACGGAAGCGGTAAGACAACACTTATGAATATGCTTTCGGGCATTTATTATCCTGATGAAGGACAGATATTCATCGACGGAAAAGAAGTCTCCATTTCTTCCCCCAGAATAGCATACGAGCTCGGAATAGGCATGGTACATCAGCATTTCAAACTTGTTGATGTTTTAACCGCTACGGAAAATATCATTCTCGGTCTCGAAGGCAAACTCAATAAAAAAGAAGCAGCGGGAAAGATTAAAGAGATCTGCGATAAATACGGATTCGACATCAATCCCGATCAGAAGATATACGATATGTCCGTTTCACAGAAACAGACTGTCGAGATAGTAAAGGTTTTATACAGAGGTGCTAACATCCTTATCCTTGACGAGCCGACCGCGGTTTTAACACCTCAGGAATCCGAAAAACTTTTTAACGTCATGCGCAACATGAAGGCCGACGGAAAAGCACTTGTGATCATCACTCACAAGATGCACGAAGTCGAGTCGATATCCGACAGGGTTGCGATCCTTAGAAAAGGCGAATATGTCGGAAGTCTTATGACAAAGGATACTAACGCTTCGGAAATGACCGATATGATGGTAGGTCGAAGCGTATCACTTAATATAGCAAGACCCAAGCCCGTTAATCCCAAACCCAGGATCAGGGTTGAAGGACTTACGGTAAAAAACATTGAAGGAATCAATAAATTAACAGATGTTTCGTTTACCGCGAATAGCGGAGAGATCTTAGGGATCGCAGGTATCTCCGGATGCGGACAGAAGGAACTTCTTGAAGCCATAGCCGGATTACAGCCTGCCGAAAGCGGCAGTATCAAATATATAAACGATGTCGGAGAGGAAGAAGAACTCCTCGGAAAAGACCCGAGAAAGATCGAAGAACTCGGTGTCGCTTTATCCTTCGTTCCCGAAGACAGACTCGGTATGGGACTTGTCGGAAACATGGATCTTTCCGATAACATGATGCTTCGTTCGTTCAGACAGGGCAAGACACCTTTTACCGAGAGAAAGTCACCTCATTCGCTTGCCGAAAAAGTTGTGGACGATCTGGAAGTCGTAACTCCTTCCATCGAGACTCCGGTAAGAAGACTTTCGGGCGGAAACGTTCAGAAGATCTTAGTCGGAAGAGAGATCGCTCACGCACCGACCGTACTGCTTACGGCTTATGCGGTAAGAGGACTTGATATCAATTCGTCGTACACGATCTACGACCTCATCAATAAACAGAAAGAAAAAGGTGTAGCCGTTATCTTTGTCGGAGAAGACCTTGACGTTCTTCTTGAGATATCAGATAAGATCCTTGTTCTTTGCGGCGGAGAAGTCAGTGGTATCGTTGAAGCCGAAAAGACCGATAAGAACACCATCGGTTTAATGATGACCAAAGTGATGAATGAAAATACGGATGCAAAAGAAGAATAGATCCGACAGTCGGAGAGAGTAATGAAAAAGAGTCAAAAAGAACCTTTGTTTCACATAGTAAAAAGAGATGTTCTTCCCTGGTATAAGGCGTGGGGCATCAGAGCGATCGCGATAGTTGTCGCACTTATAGTCTGCGGTATCATAACAACGGTTACCACAGGTCTTAATCCTTTAAAAGTTTACGGTGCATTTATTCAGGGTGCGTTCGGATCGGGAAGAAAAGTATGGATAACATTTCAGAATATGTCCATCCTTCTTATCATTTCCCTCGCATTAACACCCGCTTTCAAAATGCGATTCTGGAATATCGGCGGTGAAGGTCAGGTACTTGTAGGTGCACTTGCAACAGCCGCCTGTATGATCACTTTAGGCGACAAGATCCCCAATGCGCTCCTTATAATCATCATGAGCATCAGTGCTCTTGCGGCAGGTGCAGTCTGGGGCCTTATTCCCGCTATATTCAAGGCAAAATGGAATACAAACGAAACTCTTTCCACTTTGATGATGAACTATATAGCAACGCAGATAGTCGCATTCTTTACGATCGTATGGGAAGTTCCCAAGGGATCGTTCACAGTCGGTATCATCAATCAGTCAACAAATGCCGGATGGCTTCCCCAGCTTTTCGGTTCGAAATATCTTTTGCCGATCGTTGTGGCAGCAGTCGTTACCGCGAGCATGTATATTTATCTTAAATACAGTAAACACGGATACGAGATCGCCGTTGTCGGTGAAAGTGAAAAGACGGCCAAGTACGTAGGTATGAAGACAGGAAAGATCATCATAAGGACCATGGTCTTATCAGGTGCTTTATGCGGACTTGCGGGACTTCTGCTCGTAGGCGGGATAAACCATACGATCACGACCACCATCAACTCCGGTCAGGGCTTTACGGCGGTTATGGTTTCATGGCTTGCTAAATTCAATCCCATCACGATGATATTCACGAGCTTCCTCATTATCTTCCTGGAAAGAGGAGCGGGCGAGATCTCGACCAACTTCGGATTGAACCAGTCATTTGCGGATATACTTACGGGAATCATTCTTTTCTTCATCATCGGCTGTGAGTTTTTCATCTCATACAGGATCGCAGGAAGAAAGAGCAGTAAAGAGAACTAATGCAGGAGTAAGGACATGTTTGATATAGTTGCATTTATACCAAGAGCAATAGGACAGAGCGTTCCGCTTTTATTCGGATGCAGCGGTGAGATTATCACCGAGAAATCGGGTAACTTAAACTTGGGAATCCCCGGCGTAATGTACGTTGGCGGAATCAGCGGTGTTATCGGTGCATTCTTTTATGAGCAGTCATGTGCAGGCGGGGATATGAACGGATTCTTGGCGATAATGATACCGCTTCTCTGTTCGCTCACAGGCTCCCTTATCATGGGCCTTATATATTGTCTGCTTACGGTTACGCTTCGTGCCAACCAGAATGTTACGGGTCTTGCGATGACCACGTTCGGTGTAGGTATCGGTAACTTCTTCGGAGGTTCGCTCATTAAACTTTCCGGTGCGGACGTGCCTTCCATCGCACTTTCGAGGACCAGTGCATATTATTCGAAAGCACTTCCTTTCGCCGCCAATTTAGGGTGGTTCGGAAAGATATTCTTAAGCTACGGATTCTTATGCTATGCAGCATTTCTTATCGCTATCGTTTCCGCGATCATTCTCTTTAAGACGAGAGCGGGACTTCATTTAAGAGCGGTCGGAGAGAATCCCGGAACAGCTGATGCCGCAGGTATCAATGTAAGCAAATATAAATATCTTGCGACATGCATAGGCTGTATGATCGCAGGACTCGGCGGACTTTATTACGTTATGGATTACGCATCGGGCGTATGGTCAAACGACGCTTTCGGCGACAGAGGATGGCTTGCCATAGCACTTGTTATCTTCTCGATCTGGAATCCGCTCATCGGTATTTTCGCATCGATCCTTTTCGGAGGACTCTACATCGTATACCTTTATATCCCTACCGGAATGGACTATATGGAATTTAAGGAACTCTACAAGATGATACCGTATGTGGTTACTCTTTTTGTACTGGTACTTACCAGCATGAGAAATAAGAGAGAAAATCAGCCGCCGGCAAGTTTGGGACTTTCTTTTTTCCGCGAAGAACGATAAAATATATATACGTGAATAAATGATAAAAAAATAAGATTTCGGTCTTGGACAGACACCGACATAAATTATACAAATGAGGGGGATTATATTATGTTTGGTAAGAAGAATGATCAGGGAAATTTTAATTATGGAAAGATGGCAGCTCTGGAAGCGGAAGTTGCCGAACTTCAGGCTAAAGCAGATCTGAATTTTAGCATGCTTGAGGCCGTTAACAACAGTACCCATCTGGGTATCTGGATCGCATATTATGATGCAAACGGCAATCAGGACAGAGTACATTTTTCAAACGAGTTCAGAAGAATGCTCGGTTACAGTGAATCGGAACTTACTGATGATTTCAATGCTTTAGGCGGCATAATGCATCCCGATGAGGCAGCAAAGATATTTGCGGCATTTCAGGCTGCGGAAGCAGATAAGTCCAACCGTACCAAATATGATATAGATTACCGCCTTCTTACAAAGAGAGACGGATATAAATGGTTCCATGCGGCAGGCCAGGTAATCCGTAAGCCGGACGGAACTCCCATTGTGTTTATCGGTACATTTACCGATATCGATGAAAAGAAGAAAACGGCTGAGATCCTTGAACACGATCAGAGAAGAGTCAATGCAGTCGAAAAGATGATGCTTGAAGGCTCGTGGTCAATGGACCTTACCAAATATGATATATCGGATCCCAATTCACCCATGGTATTTTCCGACCAGTTCAAATATATATTGGGATTCCATGACTCAGTAGATTTCCCCGACATTATGAACAGCTGGATCACCAAGATCCATCCCGATGATGTTGCCATGGCTTCAGCTAAAATGGGCGAGCAGCTTTCCGACCCTTCGGGAAAAGTTGTTTTTGATATGGAATACAGAATGAAACATAAGAGCGGAGAATATATCTGGGTTCGCTCTTCAAGTACCGTTGTATGGTCACAGGACAGAAGAACTCCTCTTATGGCAGCAGGTACTATCCTTGATATCACTCAGGAGAAAAACAACGCACTCCGTTTCCGTGATGAAATGGCACCCAATATAGAGAATTTAAGACACGGTATCACCGAGATCTCGCAGACGGTCGATACTGCTGCGAAACAGATGAGTGATATGGCTGAAAAACAGGTTGATATCGCTGCATCCGCAAAGGTTATCGAAGATTCCGTAGCAGCATCAATGAGCATCATCACCAGCATCCAGGGTATCGCTACTCAGACAAATCTTTTGTCGTTGAACGCAAGTATCGAAGCAGCACGTGCAGGTGAAGCCGGAAGAGGATTCGCGGTTGTTGCCGGAGAGGTTCAGAATCTTTCCAATTCCACAAAAGAAACTACCAATCAGATCGCCGATATCTTAAACGGGATCAAATCATCCGTTGACGATATGCTTTCAAAGATCACATCCATCAGTGAAGCGATCACGGATGAAAGTGCCGAGATGGAAGAGATCGATGCTACGATCGTTGCACTCAACAAATCTGCGGACGATATAGCCGAAATGGCAAAGGAGCTTTATAAATAGCTTTTATTCAGGGGAAAGGGTAAATGAAGAAACATATCGATAAAGTAATACTACTGGCAGTAATGGCTTTAATATTTGTTTCGGCTTTGACCGATATTCTTTACCCTATCGATGCATTTATCACCGACCATCTGTATTCGAGATTAAACGGAACAGATCAGAACATCGTCATTGTCGGAATGGATGAAGCGACCCTTTCGGAGTACGGAAATTTTAACTTATGGTCCAGGGAAAAACTGGCCGACCTTATAGAAAAATTATATGAAGACGAAGAATATGCGCCTACGGTAGTCGCATTCGATATTGTTTTGAGTGACTATTACGACGAAGAAGACGATATGCGTCTTGCGGAAGTATGTAAGGATAAAAACGTCGTAATTGGAACAGATATCGTATATACGGGCGAGGTTGAAGTCGACGAGAACGGCAATAAGTTTTTCAACAAAGAACACATTGCCAATGTCAATATGCCTTATAAGGAGCTCAGTGAAGTTACAAAGAGCGGATTTACTAACAATTATATCTGTTCCGACGGATATGTACGTTACGTCAAGCAGCGGGTTCAGATCCCTTCGTCACTTAAGGAAAAAGCCGGAGATTCGCAGGATAACTTTGCTTTCACCACATATAAAGCATATGAAGAAGCAATCGGCGGAAGCGTGAATGTCCCGAAGACTAACCAATTGGGGCAGTTCCAGTTTTTATATTCAAGCGTATCCGGAGAATACAGTAAAGTGCCCATGAACGCGGTCCTTAACGGAGAGATCCCCAAAGATCTGTTTAAGGATGCCATAGTTTTAGTCGGTGCTTATGCTCCGGGATTTCAGGATTCATATCAGCCTGCCTCCGACAGAAAAAATGTTATGTACGGTGTGGAGATCCACGCCAATATAATTCAGGCATACATGCAGGGCAAAACCATGTTGTCGGTCAATCCGTATATCATGGCTTCCGTCGTTACGGCGATCGCTCTGCTTTTTATTATTCTTTTACGTAAAAAAGTTCTTTTTATTACGATCCCCGTTTCATTTGCTCTGGCTGTCATATACGCACTGGTCGGAAGACTGCTTTCGGGTCACGGCGTGTACATAAGCTGCGTATATGTATTTGTTTCGCTGGCTCTGGCGGTTCTTTATTTTGTGATCGAAAAATATCTGCTCGAACTTCTTGAAAACTTAAGATATCAGGAAGAGATAAAAGAACAGATGTGGTCCTTTACGGAAGCCATGGCGGAAGCGATCGATGCCAGAACACCTTACAATGCTTCGCATACGAGAAACGTTGCCAAATACAGCGGAATGATCGCAGACCATATAAATGAACTTCACAAAAAGGGCGAGGAAGAAGAAAGTTTCTCCGAACAAAGAAGAGAGCAGCTCGTCATGGGCGCACTTTTACACGATATCGGTAAACTGGCTATCCCCCTCGAGGTAATGAACAAGGAAACCAGACTTGACGGCAGGGAAAAAGCCATTGAAGACCGTATCAATACATTTAAACTTAAAATGAAGATCTTTATGCTCGAAAAGAAGATCGATGAAAAGACATATGATGAATTTGTTGCAAAAGGCGACGAAGCTGTCGAGATCATAAATAAAGTTAACGGTATGGGATTTGTGGATGATGCAACAAGAGAGATCTTAAACAAAGTTCTTGAATATAAATTTGAGGATCCCGACGGAAACAGTGAACCTTTCTTTACCGAAGAAGAAAAAGAATGTCTGCATGTTGTTAAGGGTACTCTTACAGACGAAGAAAGAAAAGTGATGCAAAGCCATGTTGAGATCACGGGCAGGATCCTTTCGAAGGTTCATTTTAACAAATACTTCGCGGATTCACCCGATCTGGCAGTAAAGCACCATGAATGCTTAAACGGAAAAGGATATCCGAACGGACTGACTGCGGAAGACCTTAATACGGATGCAAGGATCATTGCCGTTGCGGATATTTATGATGCGCTTGTTGCGGATGACAGACCTTACAAGAGGCCTATCCCGAGAGAAAAAGCGTTTGATATAATGAGAAATATGGCAAAAGATGGAAATATTGACGGGAAATTGGTAGAATATCTCTATGAGAGCACTAAATAGAACGGGGTACTTGTTATGGGCAGTCTTATCAAAAGATTTTTAAAAACAACAAAGGGAAAGATCACGGCTATAGCATCCGGTGTGGTACTTGTCGGAATAATCGTGGCCATTGTTATGATAATCATCAATAACAACGGTTACAGAAGCATTTCCGTTGAGGATGTTGTGGGAACTGTTAAAGTCGTCGGTCAGAAAAATAACGGCCTGGCGTATAAAGGCGAGCATCTTTACGACGGTGATGATGTAAGCGTAATGGAAGAATCCGAACTGACTCTTTGCGTCGACAAAGAAAAATATGTTTATGCCGAGCAGAATACACATTTTAAGGTCGTAAATGCTTCAAATAAGGAAGGCAGCAGAGTAAAGATCGTTCTTGACAAAGGATCCGAATTAAACGTACTTACCGCAAAACTCGGAGCCGGAGATTCCTATGAAGTTGATACACCCAACTCTACCATGTCCGTCAGAGGAACCAGATTCAGAATGACGGTTTATACGGCAGAGGATGGATATACTTATACACTTCTTGAAGTTGAAAGCGGCGTTGTTCATGTTCAGTTAAAGACATTAAGCGGCGAATACAACGGCGTTGAAAGAGATTTCAATGCAGGTGAGAGTGCGCTGATAAGAGGCGGCGATGATTTCAGTGAATTCGTTACCGAAGAAGGCGAAGTTGTATTGTATCTTGATCACAATTCACTTCCTAAAGAAGGCGTTCCCAGACTTATCGAACTCCTAAAGAAGAAACAGGATGCCAAAGGCAATTCAGATAAAGAAAAGGCATCAAACGATCAGGATACGGAAGAAACCGTTAAAAACAATACAGATCCTTTGCTTGACAGTATCTCTGAAGTAGCAGACAACGATAAAGATCCTAAGGATGATAAAGACAAGGATACCAAGGACAATAAGGATAAAGATTCCAAGGATACCAAAGATAACAAGGATAAAGATACCAAGGACAACAAAGATAAAGACACTAAAGATACTAAGGATACAAAAGACACTAAGGATACAAAGGATAATACAACAAACAACAATACCACAAATAACGACTCGAATAACAACTCAAATAATAACAACTCGAATAACAACAATAATTCGAATAATAACAGCACGACAAATAATAACAACGATTCGAACAACAATACTTCGAACAATAATAACACCACAAATAACGACTCGAACACCAATAACAACACAACAAACAACAATACCGACAATAACAACACGACAAACAATAACAACGATTCGAACAATAATACCTCGAATAATAATACGAACAACAATACCCAGGAACAGCATATCCATACTGCAGGTGACTGGGAGGTAACCAAAGAGCCTACCTGTGAGAGCAAGGGCGAAAAGGTAAAGAAATGTACCGGCTGCGGTGAAGTACTTGAAACTGCAAGTATCGATGCGCTCGGTCATAATTACGGTGCATGGACCACAGTAACCGACGCAACATGTGAAGGTAAAGGTTCCGAAAAGCATGTTTGTTCCAGATGTAAGAAGGAAGAGACCAGAGAAACAAGTGCACTTGGACATGATTACGGTGCATGGACTCAGGATACTCCGGCAACCTGTGTGAATAAAGCTACCGAAAAACACATCTGCTCCAGATGTCAGCATGAAGAGTCAAGAGAAGTTGGCGAAGCACTAGGACATGACTGGAAAGAGACAAAGACTTATGTTCAGAATACAAATCCGGATGGATCATTCTCAGGTGGATGGATGGTTGATAGAGATTGTACTCGATGTGGAGATCATGAACACGATTTTATACCAGATTAAGTTGATATAAGATTCATAAGCATTGTTTATAAAGAAAGGAGAAAAAATGTCAAACAATTCATCAGATGCATTAGCAGCTTTATTTATGGCGGGCGGCTCGATAGCATTTATCATTTTCTGGATCGTTTACAGCGCAGTTATCATTGCGGTAAGTGTTGTATTATTTATTGCATTGTGGAAATTATTTGTTAAAGCAGGAAAACCCGGATGGGCTTCACTTATCCCTGTATATAATTTCTGGGTAATGGCAGAGATAACGACCAACAATAATATAATGTGGTTTATATTTATCTTTATCCCATTCCTAAACTTTGCATCCTACATAGTAATGCTCTTAGGATTTGCAAAGACTTTCGGAAAGAGCACCGGATTCGGTATACTTACGATCTTCTTTAACATAATAACGCTTCCGATACTTGCGTTCGGAAAGGCAGAATACGATCCCGCTTTAAAGATGTAAGATAACAAGCAAACAAAAAATAAACCCTTCGGCATGCCGAAGGGTTTTTCTTTTGATATTCAAACAATTAATTCTGATTCAGTGAATGAACGGTCTCTTCTCTTTTTCCCACGATATTGTTAAATACTTTTTTAAGTCCGCATCTGTATACGAGAAGCATTCCGACTACGGCACCCAAGATTCCCTGTGCAAACTCATAAGGGAGTTTTAAGATCGCCGCTTCAACGGTCGAGTAGATAAATGCTTTTCCGAATGTATATCCCGCAACCATTATGATAACACCGATCGCTACGCCGATTCCCGAGGAGATCTTCGGATGTTTCTTTAATATGTAATGAGCGAATATCGATATAACCAGAGCCTGTACACCGTGTGTTACGAGTGATACAAACATGGGCAAAGGATAGAAGATCATATCTCCAAGGAACGATCCGATACCGCCCACGATAAAGGCTTCAATGGGATTTAATAATATAGCTGCAGTACAGATCACAACATCACAGAGATACAGATGTCCGCCGGGAACGGGGATCCCGAATGAAGACATTGCTATGGTCATTGCCATAAATAATGCTGTTATCGTAAGTCTGATGGTTGTGAATTTTGCTTGGTTTTTAGTCATCGTTTTTATATCCTTTCTTAGCATAGGTCAAGGATATAAAAATTTTGATATTATTAAAATAACCAAAAATGATAAAATTTATATGACCAGATTATCTGAATCTCATTTCGGGATGTCTGGAATAATATTCTTTCTTGTCTTCGTACATATCCTCATCGGCTTTATGAAGAGCTCTTCTTATATCGGTGTCTTTCCATTCGAAGCAGCTGCCGATAGCGAAGCTTACATTTGCCTGCTTCTCGGATAATTCACGGATCTTTCTTAATTTCGCATCAAACTCTTCTTCGGTGTCGTTTATGCAAAGAACCATAAATTCGTCTCCGCCGGCACGGTATATCTCATCATCAACGAAAACCTGCCTTAAGACTGCGGCAGCTTTCTTTAAGAAGCGGTCGCCTTCGTGATGCCCGTTGTTGTCGTTGATCCTCTTTAAACCGTTAAGATCCGCAAAAAGGATACCGATCGATTTGACATCTTCTTTGGAAGCATCGAATGTTGAAACACGGTTGTTCATTGCGTTTCTGTTAAGGCTTCCTGTCATAAGATCGATGGTACCGAGGATCTCAAGCTTCGTTAACATCTGGTAGTTTGCTAATTCCGAACCGATGAAGAATGTTGTAAGCTCAAGAGTCTCTTTTATCTTTACCGTGTGTTCGATATCAAAGTTTGTAGCCCAGATATATCCGAGTGTTTTTCCGTTATATTTAAGCGGGAATAAAACCATACTCTCAACATTAAACTGAGCAAGAGAAGCATACCATTCGGGATTTCGTTCCTTTAATTCATTCATATCCTGCTCGTTTTTGATGATAAGGCATGTACTTCCGGCCAGAGTATCTTCCCATGTTGATGCCAGCTGATAAAACTCTTTTCTGACCTTGGCATCCGTTAAGAATGAAGGATGACCTGCGGAATAAGCATCGCCGAGAAGCATACATTCTTCTTTATCCGTATCGAGGGTGAGTACGCAGCAGCGGAATGCATCGCAGATCTCTCTGATGTCCGAAGTTACTTCCTGAATAGCTTTTAAGAAATCCTCACCGCCGCGGAATTTGATGCAGGCCTGAATGACCTTTGAAGAGGTCTCGGGTGCAACGTCAGACATAGTGTCTTCACTTGCCTTCGGTGAAACCGTATAACTGTACAGACAGTACCCGGTTCCTTCTTTATCCGAATCCAGAGGCAGAAGATACATTTCGATCCAGAGCCCCATCTGATAGAGATTGACATATGTGTGAAGAGGCTGATGCAAAACAGCGGATCTGTATATGAAATCCTCAAAATTCATATCCTTCGGAAAACTCATGTAATACGGAGAATTATCTTCGAAAGGACGCTTTGTCAGATCTTCGATATCATCCTTCATCAGTTTGTTTCCCGTAACGCATAAAATGTTTCCGTATGTTCCGTCCTCGTAAGTATCAACAGAGAGAACGCATGCCTTGCATTTATATTGTTCAAGAAGATTTGTATAGTCCATTATTTTTCCCTTTAAAAAGACTAAATTGTTTTTTACCCACTGTTAATATTTTAACATACCATAAAGATTTTTTGTTACAAAATTATACTGTTAATATAAATAAATACAAATATTGGAAAATCCTATTGACACTCGTATTTGCTCTGATGTAGAATAGGCAAATCTATTCAAAATAACGCCGAAAAATCGGTGTTTGCAACGAAAACAGTTTGATTGCCCAAGAGGATACCGGCCATGAAAAAAAACTACACGTTCGGACAATTGAAATTTGCATTGAAACAGGTATGGGAAGCCGATAAGCTGCTTCTCGTTTTTTCTATATTCAAAAACTCGATAGAGCAGATATTCTACGTGTTCTTTTTCGTTTATCTGACCAAGTATATTTTCAACTGTATCGAGAGAAATATTTCCTATAAAAGTCTTATAACTTTTCTTATCGTTGCCTGTTCGCTTCATGTATGCGTTCATTTTACATGCGGATGGTATGAAGCTTACAGAAAAGTAAAAACACCCGAAGTATACAGATACATTTTCCATAAAGTTATGGATCTTTCGGATTCGCTCGAACTTAAGGATTACGAATCTCCGGAATTTTATGATAAGTATACTCGAGCGCTGGACAGGTGCGTTGATTCAGCGATCGACCTGGCTATAAAGACGGGTGTTTATATAGGTAATGTCGTATCTACTGTCGCATCGCTTGTTATCGTCGTAATGGTCGACCCTGTTTTTCTTGTATTCATGATCGTTCCCATGATCGTAAGCCTTTATTTCGGAAACAAGAACGGCAAGTGCAATTACGACAGAGAAAACGATATCACAAGAGATAAAAGAATCGCCGATTACGTAAAAAGAGTTTATTACGAAAAGAAATACGCTGCCGAAGTAAGACTTTTCGATATCAATTCCATCATGCTCGACAAGCAGGTTGATGCGGTTGATAACATGGAAAAGATCTCGTATAAGTACAGAATGAGATCAGCATTCTATTCGTTCTTAATGAAGAGCAGTTATTCGATACTTGCGGGTATCGTTGCGTATCTTTACGTTGTATTTAAAGTAAAACTTGGAAATGTTTCAGATGTTTCGAGTTATGTTGCGATGATCACCGCGATGTCTTTCTCGACAAACCAGTTAAAGCAGGCTGTTGAAAACAGGATCTTTTTAAGCAACGAATCAAAACTTTTCAGAAACCTTGAAGAGTTCTTAACGAGAAGCTTTGAGAAACCTGTCGGCAAAACGGATATCGGCGAGATCAAAACGATCGAACTTCAGGATGTTTCGTTCATATATCCCGGAGCGAAGAAAGAGACTATCAAAAACGTTAGTTTTAAATGGAACAAAGGTGAGAAACTTGCGATCGTCGGATATAACGGTGCAGGCAAAACAACACTTATAAAGCTTCTTATGGGCCTTTATGAGCCTACATCCGGAAAGATACTTGTAAACGGTGTGGATCTCGGTGAGATCGATCTTAATCTTTACAGAGAAAGATTCGGCACGGTATTCCAGGATCTTCAGGTATTCGCAATGCCTCTCGTTGAGAACGTTCTTATGAGAAGACCCGAAGGCGAAGAGGATTATAAGAAGGCCGAAAAGGCTTTGATCAACGCTCAGTTTGAAGTTAATCACAGAGGCCTGGTAAACGGACTCGATACAGTGGTTAGCCGTGAGTTTGACGAGAACGGATTCGTTCCTTCAGGCGGTCAGGCACAGAAGATAGCGATCGCGAGAGTGTTCGCGGCCGAACCCGATATGGTCATTCTCGACGAGCCTTCAAGTGCTCTCGATCCTTTGGCCGAATACAATATGTACAACAATATGATGAAACTGTCCGAGGGCCGTGGCGTGATATTTATTTCCCACAGACTCTCATCCGCAAGAATGGCAGACAAGATATATCTTATGAAAGACGGCGAAGTGGTTGAGAGCGGTACGCATGAAGAGCTTATCGAAAATAAGCGTTATTATCATGAAATGTTTACGCTTCAGGCCGAGAATTACCAGGAGAGTCTGCCCGAAGAAATGCTGAAAGGAGCTGAGGCGTTTTATGGCTAAGGAAAAGAAAAAAGACAAGATCTCAATAAAACGACTGATAAGCAACACGGCATTTATGATCAGGTATGCTGCAAAATACGACAGACCTCTTATCGTTAAGATCTTCATTATGAATGTAATCTTAAAGAGCGCACTGGCTCTTAACGGTACATTCATCTTAAAGATGATCATCGACGGACTTATCGGAGACGCAACATTTAAGGATATCATTTTTATCCTTCTCATATCTCTTGCACTGGTTGTCTGCATCGAATGGATCAGCCAGCTTCTCGAAGAATGGGCCAAGGCGAAGATCATCAAGCTTGACGGAAAGATCCAGAGAGACTTAATAGAAAAGAACAGTAAGATGGATCTTATATATTACGATAATCCGGAGTACTACGACACATATGTTTTTGTTGCAAACAATGCCGACCATATGATCGAAGGCGCGGTCGTTATCTCAAGTAAGATCTTCGGCGGAGCTATCGCGCTTCTTGTTGCAGCGGCTCTGATAATCACGATCAATCCTTTTCTTGCTTTATTCCCGATCGTCGGATTTATCGTCAATCTTGTGACACGTTTCAAGATGGAAGAGATCGAATACACATGGTGGCTTGAATTCAAAAAGCATTTAAGGAAAGCAGACTATTCAAAGAGGGTTTTCTATCAGCCCGAATATGCGAAAGAATGCAAACTGACAAATGTCAAAGAACCTTTAAGACTTCAGTTTGATGAGGCGCTTGATGCGGCATCGGCAGCAGGCAAGAAATACACTCCGGCACTTACGTGGATATCACTTTTGAACTGGATAACCGTATTTACCGTATTGTCATTCTTTGCCGTACCCGCATACCTCGGTTATCTCGCACTTGTGCTTCATAAGATCGCACTCGGCGAAGTTGCATCCGCAAATAACGCGGCAAACTATGTTAGAGGAAACCTTAACGAGATCAATTACTGTCTCGTGGATTTCCAGATAATCGGACAGTATGCCGAAAAGTTCAGAAAGCTTCTCGATTACGAACCCGTAATAGAAGTCGCAGACGGTATCACACCTTCCAAAGAAGCGGGCTCGCTCGTATTATCGAACGTTTCTTTCCGTTATCCGAATTGTGATAAGGATACGCTTAAGGACATCTCGATAGAGATAAAACCCGGCGAAAAGATCGCGATCGTAGGTGAGAACGGTGCAGGAAAGACCACATTCGTTAAACTGCTCATGCGTCTTTACGATGTAACGGACGGAAGCATTCAGTACAACGGACATGACATCAGGGAATACAATACGCATGAGTATCGTAAAAAGATAAGTGCGGTATTCCAGGATTACAATATCTATGCGTCAACGCTCGCGGAAAACGTTCTTTTAAGACAATATGATGAAAAAGACGAAGAGGATGTTATCGCTGCACTTAAGAAAGCAGACTTTTCAAAGAAACTTTCCAAACTTCCGAACGGTATATTTACGGAACTGACAAGAGAATTCAGTGAAGAAGGCGTAAACCTTTCGGGTGGTGAAAGTCAGAAGATCGCGATCTCGAGAGTGTTCTTAAACGATGAAGACAGAGCGATCTCGATACTCGATGAGCCTTCAAGCGCACTTGATCCCGTATCGGAATACAAGCTTAACAAAAACCTCATCGATCACGCCGAAAACGATACGGTAATCTTTATCTCGCATCGTCTTTCCACTACGAGAATGGCTGACAGGATATACCTCTTTGAGAACGGTTCGATCATTGAAGAGGGCAACCACGAAGAACTGATGCAGTTAAACGGAAGATACAGAGAGATGTTTGACCGTCAGGCAAAGAATTATATCCAATAAAAAACTGAGCATTAAAAAAGGACTTCGCATACGAAGTCCTTTTTCGTTATCTTTGAATTATACGACTTTAATGATTTCCTTGGGCTTGCCGCCTCTGTATTTAACAGCACCTTTTATCTTGCCGTATTTAACGTTTTCAGCGATCAGGATCTGTTCTTTTGTAAGATTGTCCAAAGCCACAAAATCATAAAGGTTTTTGGCTTTCTGTACAGCAAGATAAGAAATGTCCTGAACCTCTTTTGATACCGGCTGACCGATCATTTCGGTTGCCCGGTATTGCTGGATATGGTCTCTGAATCCGCAGATGGGACAAATGGTGTTGTAAACATCCTGATCTTTGTGATGAGATATAGGAATGTAATTGATGTGAAAATATTCGGCTTCGCGAAGCAGGTTGGGACTGTATTCCCTGTGACACTGCCAGCATTTCATTTTGTCTCCTTTTATTCCGAAGCTCTTTGTTCTTGTCATGGTTCCCCAGATGATTGTAGCCATATTCTTTCCCTTTCGATATGAATTTATTTAGGTAATGATATCATCCGAAACCCCTTTTGTCACTTTATATTTGTTTTTGTTCGTTTTCGTAAGGTAAAAATATATGGTTTGTCGGGGCAAATACAGTAAAAATATGCTTGTTTTAAGCATGGATTTTTGCAATAATAAAAATTGGGTAAGGCTCGAATTTTACTAATGTTTATGGGGAAAGCATGGATATCTTATTTGCCGAAAATTCAAAGAAGGATGTCGTTGAACTTAAAAGTGAGACCGTAAAGGATCTGGCTCTAAATGAGATCATCGGAAGTATCGCAAAAAACGAGGGTGAAAACTATATCTTAAGAGATATATTTACTCATATCCCGACAGATACGGAAGATATCAGATACAGATCCGAGATAATGAAGGATTTTCTCGATAATGAGGAAATGACTGAAGAGATCTCGGAAGCGTTGAATCTGGTCAAAACTTTAAAGGAATACGGAAGAAGCATGACGCTTTCCATGGAAAGTGACAACTCTTTGTATGTGCTTCTCGAACAGCTTCGTGAGCTTTCGGTATATGTCAATGTATCCGAAGATATTGTCAATTGTCTAAAAAAACATGACATAAATTCACGCGGTCTTAAAAGCGTGCTCGATCACATGGAAAAGATTGTTCACGATGAAAAATTTGAGGAAGCGAAAAAAGATATCAATACACTTCTTGAAGATCTGTCTGTTGTAAGAGGCGCCATTGTCGGTGTCAACTTTACCGCAGACCTTAATGTCGAAACGGTTTCTTCCGTTGAGTTCGTCCCCTACAAGATACGTTCAAAATATACGATCGCCGAGATAGCAGCTACGGTGCATAATGCGATCTCTTCGCCCGCCGCTTCCAATACGAACGGTCTGCCTCCCTCGTCCGGCGGATCATACGGCGGAACAGTTCATGTCGTAGACCCTCTTTTGGTATCGATGACGCCGCTTATGGAAAAGCATATGAAGCGTCAGTATAAAAAAATGAAGATGGTCATGAATCAGTACATAAAGCTTGACAGCACATCCGTTACCGAGATGTTTGAAGGACTGACTTTTTATGTTGCGATGGCCAAGTTCGCAGCGAGGATAAAAAAAGCCGGTTTTGAGATATGTATGCCGGATATCCGCGATACGGAAGGCATTTCGATGACTGTTAAAGATCTTTATAACGTAAGGCTCTTTCTGGCGAATGAAAAAAATATCGTTAAGAATGATTTTTCGTTTTCACCCAAAGAAAATATATTTGTTCTGACAGGTCCAAACAGAGGAGGAAAGACCATTATCGAGCAGGCTCTCGGTATCATTTCCGTAATGGCTTCCATCGGGTCTTTCGTTACGGCATCTTCTTTTGAGGGAAGACCTTTTAACAATATCCTTACACATTTTCCGATCGATGAGAATCTGACGATAAATTACGGAAGACTCGGAGAAGAGGCTGTAAGAATAAAAGAGATAGTTGCAGAGTCGGACGATAAGACACTTATCCTTTTTAACGAGACATATTCGACGACCAGTGCCGTTGACGGTCTGTATCTTTCAAAAGATTTGATCCGCGTATTAAAGGAAATCGGAACCGCTGTTATCTTTAATACACATATACACGAACTGGTCAGTTCCCTGGATGAGATCAACTCCTGGGAAGGTGAGAGCAGCGTTGTCAGTCTGGTAATGGAGATAAAGGACAACGTTAATACATTCCGCGTTAAGAGAAGTATTCCGGAATCAAAATCCTATGCAAGAAATATTGCCGAAAAATACGGTATTACATATGAACAGATGAAACATTAACTTATTTTGCAGATGACAGGATCAGAAAGGAGCTTTTATGAGAACTGCAGCATTTACCCGTGTTTTAAAAAGAAGTCTGTGTATGCTTTTATCGATCGTTTTTTCGTTTTCGATCCTTATGGTCGGAGGCTGTAACAAAAAGGTAGTCATCGATGATTATCCCGAATTGTCTGCACCTTCAACCTCCGGTGACGATACGCAGGCAGAAGATGTCGATGCTTCGGAAAATACCTCTTTGGGAGAAGTCGATTCACTTTTCTCGGAAGGAAAATTCCACTATAATCCCGAGGCCATCAATCCGACATATTTGAAAGAACTTGAAAAGAAGCCCTTAACGGTTTCCATAGCAAAAAAGATCATGAAAGCAGTTTATGACTGTGAAACGGAATTTGTTCTTACCGGAGATGAGAAGGATATACATGAGTTTGAAAAAGGGTTGAAACTTGCATGCTGGTCAAGTCCTCTGGTTAACTGCGTAGACATAACCACTGATGATTATGAAACCTTTAAAGTTATATATTTCCCCGAATATTCCGATGACGGAATGACAGAGGGAGATGTTGATGAAGCGAAAGCAAAGTTCGAGGAATATGAGGATTTCGTTGAAGGTCTCATTAACGACAATATAAACGATACTGACAATTATATGCAGAGAGCCGAAAAGATCTACAAAGCTTTGATCGAAGAGATCGATATCGAACATGATCTTGAAAACCTGGAGATTACTGTTTTCCAGACCAATCCTATGGAAGGGGCTGCGGCAGGACTAAATTATGATTATGTAGAAGTGATCAATACAAAGAAGTTGACGATGTGGGAATTCGTGCAGCTTTACAGTTTCTTCCTGGACGAATTGAATGTCGAGCATATTACGATCTTCGGTGGCGGAACAGGGTATAACGAGCAGGAATGCGAATTGATCAATGAGTATATGACTAAATTGAGAGGAACCTGGGTTTGGACTCTCGTAACAGACGGCGAGAACGTTTACAATTGCGATATCCTGATGGATGAAATGGTACTTGAAGAACAAAGAAAAGTTAAACCGGATTATGAATCCGATATGATCTATTTCGGAATGAGTGATGAAACCAGAAAAGAATCCATCATTTTTACGAACAGAAGATATTCGATGACCATGAATCAGGCTCAGCAGGCGCAAAGTGCAAACCTTCCTGAGTGTAAAGAAGACTATAAATGAAAAAAATGATATAATAAGAGAATGAATGATCAAATGAGAGAATGAATGATGATCGGAGGGGAAGATTTTGGATTATCAGGCTTTTATTAACACAGTAAATAAAATTGCGTGTGTTATTTCGATAAAGACCGATCCGGATGGCAAACAGGGGGATATTTGTATTGAGGCAGCGAATGATCTGTATTTAAGATCGATAAATGTCGATCGCAAGGATTTCGAGCCCGGGCACCCTTACTATGAGTATGTTTTCAAAGTAAGAAGTTTTGAGGGCCTGACCATAAGATGCTGTTTTCTGAACATATTGCTTCACAACTATGTGTATGATCAGAACTATAACAAGTGGCTTGACAATTATTTCATACCGCTTGCATCCGACAGGGAAGATACTAAATATATGCTTTTCACATATGATATGACTCCCGAGTCCGATGCCGAAAAACTAAGCGATATCACTCCGTCTGCTGCGGTCAGAGCCATAAAGACCAGCGTTATGTTAAGAGAAGGACATAACTTTGAAAAGACCATTCAGACCGTTATAGAGAATATAAGGGAAGACTGCAAAGCGAGCGGATGTTCTTTAATACTTACTGATTTTGAAAAGAGAACGTTTAAGTTTCTCGGAAACAGCATAGTTGCTGATGAATATATCGATAAAGCAAAAGACTTTGATGAAGATTCGTTTTTCTCGGTAATCGAAACCTGGGACAGACTGATCGCCGGCGGAAACTGTTTCCTTATAATGGGAAGCCTTGAGGAATTCAGGGAAAAGAACGAAGAGTGGTATGAATCGATGGAGATGCTGGGAATAGAAAACTTAGCCCTTTATCCCCTGAGATCAAAAGGAAAAACAATAGGCTATTTCTGGGTCACCAATTTCGCTACCGAGAATATGCTTCATACCAGACAGGTGCTCGAACTGACATCATTCTTTCTTGCTTCCGAAGTAAGTAATTACATTCTTTACAAGGAAATGGAAAAGATAAGCGTTACGGATCTTCTGACGAATACATACAACCGTAATGCGATGAACAACAAGATCACGGACATCGTTGAAGGAAGATATGCTTTAAGCGATCATTACGGTGTTGTCTTTGTGGATATGAACGGCCTTAAAACCGTAAACGACAAGAAAGGACATTTAGCCGGAGACAATCTTTTAAGAGAAGCAGCCGACACATTGAAAAAGATATATACAGGATGTGATGTTTACAGAGTCGGCGGGGATGAGTTCCTTGTGATCGTAGAGAACAGATCCCAAGAAGAGTTTGATGCTCTGCTTGAAAAGATAAAAACACTTTCAAACAATTCGAAAACGATGAAATTTGCTATAGGTGCCTTTTACGGAGAATCATCCTTCGACATAAGAAAAGCGATGCATGAAGCGGATGTAAAGATGTACGAAGACAAGGAGCATTTCTACAGCAAATATCCCGAGTTATCCAGAAGAAAGATTTAAGCAAGAACACATAGAAAAAACCCGTTGCCGTCACGGCAACGGGTTTTTTAGTTACCATATCTTATAATTTTTTTCTTTGGGATCTCCGTCAAGTTTTTCCGATCCGCCGTCGCCGCCACCGCCGTCACTTTCCTGATCGCCGCCTTCACCGCCTTCGCCGTTCTGATCACCGTCTTTACCGCCCTGGCCACCGCCGTATTCGTCGTTTGATAAATCCTCGACATCATCTCCGAACCAGTCTTCCAGTTCCTGACGTTCTTCAGATCTGGCATCCTGAACTTCATCTTTAAAATTCTGGAGAGAATTCTTTATATTTTCCTCTCTCTCTGACATGCTCTGACCCTGGTCGCCATCATTTTCATCGTTGTTTTCTTCCTGACTGTCACTGCCTTCGCCACCCTGATCGTCGTCACTGCCTTCGCCTCCACCACCGGCGTTCTTCAAAAGTTCTTCGATCTCATCCTTTAAGATCTGGGCCTGTTCGTCATGACCGTTTTCGTCCTCGTCGTGGGCACATCCGTCTTCGATAAGGATCGTTTTTGCCGTGAGGAGTGCATTCTGAACGGTCAGCGCCTTAGGGTCGTTTTCTATGTCTTCTGTCTCAAAAAATGCTTCCCATTCATCATCGCTGAGCTCATTGATCGTGGCAAGAGCCAGATTGATCTTGACGGGACATTCTTTCTCGTAAGGGATCCCGCATACGATAGCTTTGTAATAATCATTCTCGGCCTGTTTATAGTCGCCTTTTTGGAAATGATAATTTCCGATGTTGTACCAGACTTTATATCCTTCGGGGAAGTTTATGCCTGTAAGCATCTCCTCAAATACCGGAATGTATAATCCGTTGCCGGCTGCGACTGTGTAAATGGTATTTATGCACCATCTTGCGATCAGATGAAAAGAGCAGACTAATGCTGCGATCGCCGAAATAAGCGCAGTATACCAAAGCCATCTCGGAATGGCCGGTCTTTTACTTTTTTTGTTGTTTTCCATCTGTTTTTTTGCCATGTTTTTTACGTACTTTTGCGTTCTCTCTGATTCGGATCACCAGTTCCATTGCAAGAAGGATTACCAGATACGGAACATATTTGTAATATGTATCGTGGTAAACGACATAACTGTTATTTCTGTCCGTGATCATTTTGCCCGATGTTTTTATCTTGACGATAAGCGAAGTAAGCATTGTTTTATTAGTTCTGTGAAGATAATCGATATCAAGTCCGTCTGCGATATTCTTAAGGTTCTCTTCATCGATACGTGAAATAGCGATCGATCCGTCGGATTTGTCAACGACATCTCTTCGATCCTTATCTTTCATCTTTCCGCCTTCGCTTGTTCCGTATCCTAAAACGATGCCATCGTAAATGAGTCCGTTCACGCGTTCATAATCATAAGGTGTAGCATCAGGATGGGTAACTTCACCGTCCGAAAAGAAGAAAACGATTGCCTGCCTGTTTTCTTTTTTTGAGGAAGAGATAAGAAGGCTCTCCATATCATAAAAAGGCATTTCCATATCGCTTCCCTTAAGAAGTGTTGTCCCGGGTATACGGATGGAATTCAGCAGTCCCAGCACTGTTTCTTTATCCTGTGTAAAAGGAGACTGCACAACGGATTTATTCTGGAATGTGATCAGTGCAAAGTTTGCTCCCGGAAGTCCGTCCATTATCGTTTCGATGTCATTTTTTGCTGCGCTCATCCTTGTATCGCCTGTTGGACCGTCCTGGGCCCACATGCTCAGAGTTGTATCCAATACGAAAAGAACGTCGAGGTTACTGAGCTGGACGTCTGCGCCGAATTCTTCTCTCATAGGTCTCAATGCTATGATGAACACAAGAGATATAATGGCAAGTCTTCTTAATAAACCGAATGTACTTTTTAATCTGTTTTCCTTACTCCTGATCCATGCATAAAGCATGAGCAGACCCGCTATGACTGAAAGGGTGATCAGAACAGGAACAGGAAGGATAGGGTTTAAATTACTCATATTATTTTCCCTTTAAGAAAGTCGTGCAGATGATCGAACCCGCAAGACTTATGATCAAAACGATAATGCCGGGAACCGGCAGATCCGTCTCCTGCCTTGTAATGATATCATCTACCGTCATGGCTTCATGAGAGCGTATCTGTTCAACGATCTGGGAAACGGTATTTGACTCACTCTCAACGTAAAATTCGCCGCCGGTAGACTCTGTTAAGCTCTTAAGTTCAGCCGACCATTTAATATAATCATCACCGGTATACCATGTAAAGAAATGCTCACTGTTGGGATATACTGCAAATACCTTAACATCATTTTTCTTACAAAGCTCAAATGCTTCAGTTACGGTAGGTATCTGACGATCGGTATGTGAATCTTTCTCGTTATCCGTTACCATTATTATTATTCTGGTTCTCTGTGAGTCGCCGATCGAAGGAAAACTGTACAGACAGGATCCGAGTCCTTCACCGACGAGCGAGCCTCCCTTTTCATCGAGTTTATAAAGGGTTCCCGCTTCAAAATAATCAAGCTTACGCTGGATCCTGTTAAATTCGTCGGGTTCCGTATCTTTCAGATCGTTGTAATAGAATCCGCTTGGATAATAGAAGTCGCCCAAATTGAAGGGTTCCGGTTCATAATAGATATATCTTTCCCAGTAATACTTCTGAAGAAGGAAATACTCTTTGAGTTCTTCCAGCCTCATTACTACATAATCGTAGTCGTCGGTCAGCGGAACATATACGACCGAAGCGGAATTGTACATCGTAATGCCGAATCGGTCACCTTTAAGTTCTGTTACAACTTCCTGGAGACAGTCTGCGAGAGCGTAGTTGAGATCGTACATTGAATAAGATACATCGAGGTTTAAGAATATATCCCTCTTCTGTACGCCTGTCTTTACGGTCTCTACCTTATAAGGTCTTGCGATGAGAACGAGTGCTGAGATGATCGCTGCGATAACGAATGCCTCATTGACGATCGTAAGGATTATTTTTCTTATATAGATTCTCTTATATAAGGGAAGGGATTTGACTATCGATGCTGCACCGGTTCTCAAGCCGCCCATATATTTCTTCCTGAATGCAGGAACAATATGAAGGACGATGCACGATATAACGAGCACCGGGATCCCTATATATAAGACTGAAGGATGCATTAACTCCATGATCTCACCATTTGTTTTGCCTTCTCGGCATCTGCATTGAAGTTTGCACTTGATTTTAATGCAAACTCGGGGTTATACCAATAACCGATATTTTCGAGTATTTTCTCAAGATCCATTTTCTTTTTGATCGCAAGTTCGTGAGCATAGCTGTTATCAACAAGTCCGGGGATCTTTTCGAGGTCCATTTCCTTAAAATCCGAAAGTGTCTTGGTCGTAAAATCAACTCCGGTCATCTTGGAAATAAATTCTCTCATGATAAAACTGAGTCTCTGATAAGCCTCTCTTTTATCGATTCCTTTTTTATTCAGTTCATCGACCGTTTTGTCGATGGAATATATAGCCTCTTTTCTGTAAGTTTCCCAGGTTTTGGGAAGGGGTTTTACAGGTTTTGGCTCTGGTTTTTTTCTGGGAGCTTTTCTGCAGACGAGGATAACAACGAATGCGGCAAGTGCGAACAGTAAGAGTACCAGTCCGATGATTACCCATATAGCGTTCATCATAAGCTCCGGCTGCATTTTAACCGAAAATTCCATTGCGTCCCCTCTCAAACAAATTAAGCACCGTATCAACAACATCCGCCTTCGTCTTTACTCGCTCGAGTACGACACGGCTTCTTGTTGCATCATGTTTAAAACGGTTCAATATATTATTTATTTCTTTCTGCTCAGCCTTTTTTAGCGAACGGCTTCCGGCTAAGAATCTGTCAATGTATTCTTCACACATTCTGTCGTATACTTTTGATCCGGTAAATGGCGCATCGTCGATACAGATGAAATATACATCGTTTCTTTCGGTCATTCTGGAAAGGGTCGCATTTTTGACTGTTCTCAGCCCTGCGATATCGGTGATGACGAAAACGATCATGCGGCGCATCGGATACATCTGAAGTACATCCTGCAAGAGATCGTTCATATTCGATCTGTGATCTTCGAAAAGAGATTCTCCGTATGTATGAAGCAATTCTTCGACGCATATACTGCCTGTTTTAAACGGTGTGGCAAGCACTCCTTTTTTATCGGCGCATACCAATCCGACATCGGATCCCTGCCTTGAGAGGAGATAAGTTATTACTCCCAAAGACATGAGTGCGATGTCTGATTTGCTATCACCTGTGGGAGTATCGGCGTCCATTTTGGTACCGGTATCCCCGATGATGAGTATACTGTGCTTTTTTTCTGCAATGTTTCTTCTGACCAGGAGAGTATCGGTTCTCGAGGAAGTCTTCCAGTCGATCGATGAGAAATCATCACCGAACGAGTATTCCTTGAAATCAAGTAATTCGAGACTTTTGCCGTGGTAAACCGAGTTATATTCACCGTCAAGAATGTTGGTTGTCTTGCGGGAAGTATAAAGTACGGCGTCTTTACTTATCCTGGCCAAATATTCGTAATCAATTTCCATATTAAGGTGCCGTTATTTTCGATGTTATTTCATCGATGATATTCTCTACGCTTACTCTGTCTGCGATAGCTGAATAGTTAAGCGCAATACGGTGACGAAGTACAAGATGAGCCATTTGCTTGATATCATCGGGAGTTACATAGGCTCTTGCGTGCATAAGCGCGGTAGCTTTGGCTGTACGCATAAATGCGATCGATGCTCTGGGACTGGCTCCCATTTTTATATATCCGGCCATATCACGTCCGAGGATCTTATCGGGATATCTGGTCGCGGTTACGATCGAAGCGATATAATTTTTGATGCAGTCGTCTATGTAAACTTTCTCTGTGATATTCTGCATCATGTCGATAGCCTTAATGTTCATTATCGGAGGTTTTGTCTCAAATGCATGATCCTCGATCCTGTTAAGAACTTCTACCTCATCCGCTGCGGTGGGATAGGAGATGACTTCCTTTAACATGAATCTGTCGGTCTGTGCTTCGGAAAGAGGATATGTTCCTTCCTGCTCGATAGGGTTCTGGGTAGCGATAACGATGAAAACATCCTCAGGCATTTTGTAACTTTCGGTACCGATGGTAACCTGATGTTCCTGCATGGCTTCGAGCATGGCAGACTGTGTCTTTGCCGAGGATCTGTTAACCTCATCCAGAAGTACGAAATTGGCGAAAACGGGACCAAAGACAGTATCGAATTTGGAAGTCTGTCTGTTATAGATCTGTGTTCCGATGATATCGCTTGGAAGCAGGTCGGGAGTACACTGAATTCTTGAGAATTTACCGTCAACAGCTTCGGAGATAGCCTTTGCTGCAGTGGTCTTGGCAAGTCCGGGAACGGACTCGATCAGAATGTGGCCGTCAGCTAATATCGCGGTAAGAAGTGAATCCTTTAAGTGCTTCTGACCGACAACCACGCTTTCGAAGTATTTGGATAACATCTGAATCCTGTCATAGGTGTACTCAAACTCTTCGCGTGACACCTTGGACTGGTCTGTATCGTAATGCATATTCTTTTCCCCTTTTTTAAAAAACTACTGTTACAAAAATTATTATACTAAAAAAATTGTTCTTTTAATATGTATGTAGCAGAAAAATATGAAACAATAATTCCCACCGATGAATAAAGTATGTTATTCTAACTTATAGTAGGATATATTCAAAGAATCTGAGGGTATATCATATGAACGAAAAACAGAACTTACAAAATGAATATTTTGAGATCGAAGAAACTTATGATCTTGAAAAGCTGAGAGCCGAAAACTATAAGAAATACAGAGAATTGTACAAAAATCTTTTAAACCTCGGCCGTTATCATGAAAAGATCGATAAAGACGTATTAAATGAAATACGCAGCTCCGAATTATATTACGCGGCATTAAAGACGGGTTTCTTTATTGAAAAATATGCCGAGAGCATTAAGGATCTCTGCATCGGTACAAGTTCGTACAAATTACTGAAAAAGGATATTGCCGAAGTTCAGGGAGATGATCCGTCAAAATACAAGGATTTGTTACATGCAGTAAGAACAGCATATTTTAGAAAAGCTCCTCTTGATCCGAAATGGGTTCGTGCCTGTGTGATCCATGTTTTAATAGTTGGAACGATAATGTGTCTGCTTCTCTATATAGGCAGTGTGACTGAAATATATTTACTCATGTATTTAGCATCGATCTTCTTTGTTTTGTCCTTAATCCCATTTGTGATCTGGTGCATAAAAAACAGGCATTTATTTGATTATTGATAACAGGATCAAAGTCTTTAAAAACAGCTGTGTTTCAGAGGCGGTTTGACAAATATGAAAAAAAATATACAAAACTATATGGAGGACGACATGATACTTTCAGACAAGACAATGGACAGGATGATAAAAGAAGGGACGCTGGTTGTTAAACCCATTACAGAAGGGCAGATACAGCCTGCAAGTATCGATATAAGACTTGGAAATACCTTCAGTATTGTTGATGACACTCCTTCGGGGATCATCACTCTCGAGAATGAGATAAAGTATAAAACCATCACGACAGATACATATCTGATCATGCCGGGACAATTTGTTCTCGCTACAACGATGGAGTATTTTGAACTTCCGGATAACCTTACTGCATTTGTGGAAGGAAGAAGTTCTCTTGGAAGAATGGGCCTTTTTATTCAGAACGCAGGATGGGTCGATCCCGGATTTAAAGGCGAGATCACTTTGGAATTGTTCAATGCCAACAAATGTGCGATAGAACTGAAAGCCGGAAGAAGAGTCGGTCAGCTGGTGTTTGCACAAATGGATGATCATGCACTGAATCCTTACAAAGGAAAATATCAGGGCCAGATGGGAGCAACAGGATCCAGAGTATTTATGGATAAGGAAAATAAATAACGTTTATAGGACATAAAATGAAAACATACTTAAATGACGGAACAATCACGGTAAGGAGTATGATGCCGGAAGATGCCAAGGTCCTTTATGATACATATTTATCGTATGGCTGGCATCCGAATATAGAGACATACGAGAACTACTATAAAGAACAGGAAGAAGGAAAAAGACTCGTATTCATAGCGGAATATGAAGGCAGAGTTTCAGGACAGTGTACTCTCGTTCTGAATCCGGATGAAGGTCCCTGGAAAAACAAGGGGATTCCGGAAATAGTCGATCTGACAGTATTTTTTGACGTTCATAACAAAGGCATCGGGAGCAGATTGTTAGATGCTGTTGAGGCAGAAGCATCGAAGATATCCAAGCAGGTTTATCTGGCTGTCGGTGTTCATTCGGGATACGGCCCCGCACAGAGAATGTATGTAAAAAGAGGCTATGTTTTTGATGGAAGCGGAGTCTGGTATCAGGGGAAGCAGCTGGAACAATATGCTCCGTGTGTTAATGATGACGATCTGGTTCTTTTTATGTTGAAAGAATTATGATGTGAAGATAGTTACAAGGAAGAGAAACATAAAATGATAATTCTTATTACAGGAGCATCTCATACGGGAAAAACGATTCTTTCTCAGAGAATGCTGGAAAAATATAAATATCCGTGCTTTTCGATGGACCATTTAAAAATGGGACTGATCAGAAGCGGCAATACTGAATTGACGCCTATGGACGATGATAAAATGACAGAATATCTCTGGCCCATTGTATCCGAGATGATTAAAACCGCGATCGAAAATAAGCAGAATCTCATTGTTGAAGGATGCTATATTCCGACGGATTGGAAAAAGAGTTTTGATTCTGAGTATCTGAAAGACATCAGATTGATATGCCTTGCCATGACGGATGAGTACATTGAATCAAATTTTGCGGATATCATAAAACACGGATCAGATATCGAATGCAGACTGGATGATTCCGATTGTAACGCAGAATGGCTTAAAGAAGAAAACCGGTATTTCATCGAAGGATTTAAGGACAGCACGGAAGAATTCTGTTTAATTAACGATGATTATCTTAGTACGATTGAAAGTATTTTGTAAATTTGTTTAACCTATGAAAAAGATAAAAGTCATATTACCAATTACATTTGTATTTTTGATTATTCTTGGATGTCTGGGCAATCCGAGTTCTAATACTTCGGTTTCGAAAGAGGAGACTTTAGAAGAGGATGATGAGTTACCGGATATTTATATAAAGAATTATTATAAATCAATAAGTAATGTTACAAATGGTGTGGTTTTAAGCGCTCCCACATGGACTGATGAAGATAATCTTCCTAAACGTGTATGCAAAAACGGGGAGGAAATTTATGTATTAATCAATGATTCAGTATATTGTATCAAAGATGGTGATAAGAAATTAATTTTTGATGGTGATTCTACTATTGTTTCTTTGGAATATGCAACTGATGATTATATAATTTATTTATGCGAACATCCCAAAATATCAGATAACGGAGAGGCTAATAATGCAGTATGGAAATATGATCTGAATACAGGTAGCAGCAACCAGGTTTTTCAAAGTTCAATGACAACGCGATACTTCAGATTAATGTATTTGGAAGATTATTTATTTGATGAGAAATGGCCCAATTTATACATAGCGGATTTTATATCCGATAAACAATACATTATTAATGACTTTGAAGAGATGGATGATGATCTGGCTCAGTCACATCTTCCGGATGGGTTTGAGATATCAGAAAAAACGTATCAGGGGCATCAATACAGAGAGATATTAAAAGATGGAGAACCAATAGAAAAATATGACAGATATGAAGACAATGAATATGTGGGATATTCAAGCTATTCAAATAGTTTAGCAGAAGGTTATTTCCAATACAGTATTTATTACAATCAGAATATATATTGTTCATTTAGTTGTGGCAAACTGGAAGAACAAGGGTTTGGCTATCATGGGCCGAGAATATATTACGGTACATCTGAAAAGATGAAATCTGAGCAATGGGCTATGGATTATATTTCAGTCAGAAAGTCAGGTGAATTATCTGAGAATAGAGATGAATATTATTATACGGATTCAGAAAACAGAATCATAGGATTTAATCCTGAAGAAAATGAAGTATATTTATATGTATACAAAGATGGTACTCTTTGCGCAAAAAATTTGGATGATCAATCAATAACAGTTTTGGAAACGCTTGAAAATGCTCAGATTATTCAGTTTGAATGGATAGATACAAATCTTTATTGGATATATATCAATGACGGGAATGAAGAATACGGTGGGTGTCATACATTCGATGATTCCTTGATTGATGAAATTGAAGAAACATCGACTGATGAGATTGAAGAAACGGTTGACTGAAAGAGCAAAGGTGATCGTTTATGGCACAAGAGAAAATGAACCCGAAAAACAAGAAATCTTTATATCTGACTTTGACTATTGTTTTTATAATTTTAACATTCGTTATGTTTAACAATGCTCTTGGCACGGGCGTTATTACATTTGCGGATGTTGCTCTCAGTGTAAATGGTATGAGATCGGTTAAAGACGGATCTTTGATTAATTCTTCATCCGGCTCAAATCAATCCGGCAATAAATACCCTTCAGGCAGGGATATATATTTCTTCGAAAAAATCGATCTGGGATCAAGATCGGACGGATACTATTATTCTGTAGCCAGAATGGGTAGTCGATTTGATGATGAAGAAGGAGAAGGTGAATACGTGGTTTTAAAAAAGTTTGGAAGTTATCCGGAGGTGGATTTCTTTGAACTTCGTATGCCTGAAGTCCCGCCGGCTAACGGATATCGCATTTCCTATACTCTGGCCGAAGAGGACTTTTCTGATCTGATTGATGATGATTTCAGAAATGCCTATCCGGAAGTATTTACAGGAAAAACGAATGATGTTTTTTCTGTCATAGATATGGATAGCGATATACTTATGACGTTTAAAGAACTTGAGCAGGAAAGATCGGACAGAATAAACGAAGGCATAGGTAATCTTTTTACATATGGCTTTGTATCTGTTTTATGCGTAATTGGATTTATAATAGCTGTCCCTCTCGGATTGTCTACGATAGCATGGCTTTTGCTGGCGTTTATATTCTTATTATTGTTTATAATCTTTTTATGTAATTATTTGACAATAAAAAAAGAGGTAAGTAATGGACTTTCAAAATCAGAAAAAATATAATGTGATCTTTAAGGATAGAAAAGCTGTTCTTACCGGCTATAATGATCAGATTTGCTTATTATTCGATAAGAAAGACGGTGTATTGGATCTGGGCGATATTAAAGTTTTGGATAATTATCCCGAAGGATCTTACTGTGTTTTCTTTTCAAGTTTATCAATGGAAGAACGTAAGCAGATCACGTTGGATAACGGTGATCCTTTATTCAAAGATTGCGAATGTTCTTTGATCTTTGATGATAAACCCAATAGTGATCTTCTTAAGGATTATATCGAAATAACTGACGATACGATCGAATATTATGTCCCGGATCTGCTTTTTGATCCTTCAAAGTATGCCGCGGTAAAATGCAAAAACTGTGGGAAGAAATACAAAGTAAATCGTAAGATGGGATACAGATCATCGTTTTTTGAATGGAACGATATAGCATCTGCTAAAGATTCTGAGAAAAGTGTTACGAAGAAAGAAGAGGTTATTCAGCCGACAGTAAAAGCACCCAGTGCATTAAAGAAAGAACGCACGATATGGCAATGGGAAAGATATGCCAAGGTTCGCTATCCGAAACAGACGAAAGTAACATTCTTTTCATTTTGCCTGGTTTTCCTGGCATCACTGATAATCTCAACTGTTCTTATGTTCTGCTTCGATCCGAGAAGCGTGATAAGTATAGTCAGCTACTGCGTCAGCGTTTTTTCTCTGATCGCTTTAGCCGTTACAGCGGGAAGTTTTAAGAATCATAATACATGGCAGCATGTGTTTATCAAGGATGAGAACGGCGATGTGTATTATATCGATTATACGGATGCAAAACTGGCAAATGACCTTCATTTCTACGGGCTGATCCCGGGTCCCTATAAAACCGGTCCTAAAGCTTTTCATTCGCAGCCTCTGCAGGTGGCAGGAGCGTTATATTATATTTTCGTTTTCCCGAAAGAATGCAAACAGTGCTTAAATATGATCCGGGATAACAAGGTCGATATAAGAGTGGCCGATGCGTGCCATCAGTATGGCCATAAAATAGTCTCTGTTCCCGAGATAAAAAAGAAAAGTTATTACACATTTATAAGATTTAAGGTTTTAATAAACGGAAAAGAGTTTGAGATAGAAAACCTTTTTGACAACTGCTTTGAAGGTTATGATGAGATGGTCGAATACCTCGATAAACATTTCGATCATGATGATCCGTTCATGAGAGAGAAGAAACTGGATTCCACACGCCGCCTGATCTTTATCGGGATAGGAATCTTCTTACTGTCGGCAGTTCTTCTTGTGATCAATTCCATGTTTAAAATTTTGATCATCGGCGTAGCGGGATTTGTGGGAGTGCTGCTAGGCATTGGATTTATAGCGGCATATTTCAGCGAGAAGAGTAAAAGATAATTATATAAAGTGAAGGAACAAGGATATTACGATGTCAGACAGAAAAGCATTGCTTGTGATCGATATGCAGAGGGATTATCTGTGGGATAAAAGAAAAACAATGTTTTCTTATAATACGAACGAACTTGTGGGAAATGTAAATAATGCGATCCATTCTTATAAAGAAAAAGGATATGACATTATCTATATTAAGCATATATTGCCGAAGATCCTTTGGGGTGTCGGCTTCTCAATCGAAGGGACGGAAGGTGTGGAACTTTATGACGGACTGGATATGGTTTCCGATCATGTTTTTATAAAGAACCGTTCCAATACATATACATCCAAACCGTTCAGAGAGTTTATGAAAGAACAAAACTATTCCGAAGTCTCGATCTGCGGTCTGGATGAATGCGGCTGCGTCGGAGCTACTGCCAAAGGGGCCGTTAAGACAGGCGTAAAGGTTTTGATGCTCGAAAACTGCATCGGCCGAAGGTTTCCGGACGACAAGGTTCAGAAAATGCGCAGACAATTGAGAGCGCTGGGCGTAGAATATATTAACGAATCATTTTGATATAAAAAAGCGACTTCCCAAATAATGGGAGCCGCTTAGATCATCCTTTTTGAATAATTCGGATTCTTTATGAGAAATAATCATTTAGTCAGGAATATTGGAAATATCAAGCCAAAGTGTAGGTCTTACTCCATATTGATGATCCCAGTATGAATCACCATATGAATCAATCTTTCCATTAGCATCAACAAAAGGGACATCATCCACATGAAAACCGCTTCTTAACCAGTAATATGAAGGAGTTCCGTCAAGTAACGTTGCTTTTCGTTCTTTGTCGGAAGAGAAAAAGTTTTCGGCGCCTTTCACTGCTATAATATATATCTGATTGGTATAAACATCTCCGTTATCATACCTGATATCATAATCAAGAATCATTTTCTGCTCTTCAGCATTAAATGCGGCTTTTTTATATGTTGTATTAAGCCAATCCTTTAAAGAACTGTATTCCCAGTCAGTCGATAAATCGATTTCATCATAAATTCTTTGCTCCACAACAAACCTGCTTAATAATTGTAATTTCCCTGCTTCCTTGTCAACAACGATCCACTCGGTATTACCGTTATAATTTCCAAAAGAAACAATGTCTCCAATTTCGGCATTTTTATAAACAATATCTTTGTAACTTTTAGCGATTGCGGAAACCATATCGGAACTTGTTTCATAATCTCCCAAATCTGAAAAGATTCTATATGATCCGGCAATATTACCATCGGTAAAAAGTTGCGTTGCAGTTTCAAACTGTCTGGCATTATAAAGATTCTGGCAATCTTCAACCTGATAAGAGGAATCACTCCAGCCATCAAGACTCTTGAATATATTTATGGCCAATAGGTATTCTTCATTGTTCTTAAGGTTCATAGCCTTATCATATTCGGGCTGATTAATGGCGACAATACATTCGTTATACTTTCCGGAAGAATCTTTATACAATCCGAGAGAATTAAAAAGATCTTTCGCATTTTCGTAATTTCCGTCCTCCATATCTTGTACAGCCTGGCAATACGCACACTCTTTTATATAAGTTTTAGAATCCCAATAGTTTTCGACTTCTTGGAAATTGGTGAGTGCTTTCCCATATTCGCCCTTTTTCAATAACATTTTGCCTGATGTGTATTTAAAGCCGGGAATAAAAAGTGTTAATGATAAAATAAAAAGGATAATGATTATTACAGGCGAAGCAATAATTCCCAATACAATGGCAATTTTTCTGGCTTTTTTTCTAGTCCTCTTTTTTTCACACATCTTGGCAAAACCATCCGAGCGCTTATATCCGTACATGCCCAAAAATGCACTTTGAAGTTCACTAAGTGCGACATCAGATTTTGCTTTTTTTAACATTTTTACAAGTTCTACATACTTGTCTTCTCTATCTTTAATCGCTTGTTCATAAAGGGATTTAACACGTTCCAAAGCTTCAGTTTTATGTACTTCAAAAGCAGTTTTCTTTGATTCTGCTTTCTCTTTGTCATATTTCTCTGCTTCGGATATTTTTTCATCAAGCTGCCTTTCCATTTCGGATATCATATCCTCAATGGATATTTTTATCTCGCCTTCAGCAAATTGCCTTGCTCTGCTTAAAAATCTGTCACCATTCAACTCGTCAAGAACTTCTTGTTTATGAGTTTGTCTAAAAGACAATTCAGAATCAAATGTTCTGTTAAAGGCTAATACTGTTCTTATTTGGTCTTCATTAAGAAAACCTCGTACAGTATATTCCTTAACAGCTTTTTCCACATAGGAAAGATCTGTGACAAATGCCTCTTTTCTTTCATATTTGATTTCTTTGTTTAAGTAATAGGAAGGGACTTCTTCAAGTGATGCAACATTCAGTTTTGCAAAATATTTACCTAAATATGCAGAAGCTTCAGATTCGTCATGATTAAGAACATCTTCATAAAACCTGTCAGCTTCCTCCCACTCATGATCCTCCAGTGCCATTTTACCTCTTTTCAAAAAGACATTTTTGTCGTATTTTGGTAATGGCTGAGCAATTGTATTGGCGGAAGTATACCCTTCTTCTTTTTGCATTTTAATGGTAGTTGTTAATCGATGAACAAGTTCTTGCTTAAATCCGATTTTATTAACATCCATTCCTTGGGCAGATTTTAATTCAAATGGAACATCATCGATATCTTCGTACACGGGAATAATGAGTCTTTTACTGTCATTTTTCTGAAGATAAAGGTATCTTATCCATTCATTTTTAACCCAGAATGCATTGAAGTATTCAGGCCTTGAACCAATAACAATCATTGCTTTTGCAGAATTGAGTGCCGCAAAAATATAAGGTTCATAATCCTGACCTAACACAGATTCCAATGTAACTCTGGCAAAGAAAACTCTTAGGCCTTCATTTGACAATTCTTTATATAAATCATAACCAAGCACGCTGTCTTGAGTTCTTTCTTTATTTTCGTCTGATTCTTTATAACAAATAAATACATCAAAAGGACGCTCTTTTTTCGATATCTCCAGTATTTTCTTGAGAATAGCGTCTATTTCTTCAGCATCTTTTTGAAGACATGTTCTTTGATTTTCTTTAGCGTAATCAAGTGCATGCAAATAGTCTTCGTCTTCTTTGACCGGAGTATTTTGAGTACGTCTTACATTCGCCAGTCTTTCTCCAGTTAAAGGATCATTCAAATATTCAATTCCGTATCGGCAAAGAACTTTTTTCCAATAAATATCGGAATCACTTTCGTCTTCTTCAAGAATCTGGTCATAGATTCGCATAGCTTTGTCAAATTCGTTTCTTTGTCTTAAACGACTGGCCTTTTGAAGAAGCTCATTTTTCTTATCAGTACTGATTTTGGGTAATGTTTGTATAGAACCGCAATACGGACATTCGCAAGTAGTTGCTCCAGGGGTATAGTTTATAAGATTTCCATAGCATTTAACACATTGCAAAACGATTGACATCAAATATTCCTCCGATTTCCCTTTACACAAAAAAACATTGTTTTTTATATAAAAAACAACAATATCATTATAAATTAATGAAAAAACGCATGTCAACTTAAAGCACTTCCAATAGGCTTTGACAGCGTCTTTCGAAAAAAGCGCAAAAACTATTTTTTCAAATAAGATCTATTCATAAAGCCACAATGTTAAATAAGAAATGTTGTGTAAAAAATGTGCATACAACCATTGAACTATACACAAAAAGTGTGTATTATATAATTACAGGAAGGACATAATATGAAACAGCGAGATTTAATTAAACTTCTTGAAAAGAACGGATTTGTTTTACACTCTAATGGAGCAAACCACGATAAGTATGTTAGAGGATCTGAAACGGAAATGATTCCAAGACATAGAGAAATAAATGAAGCATTGGCAAAAGCGATCATTAAAAGAAGAGGACTTAAATAAATCCACGAATCCATATGAAAGGAGAAATGCAATGGCTATTATTTATCCTGTGATATTTACAGCAACGCATGATAAAAAAGATACATATTTGGTTTATATTCCGGATTTGGATGGAATAACAGAGGGATTTGGATTATCGGATTCAATAAAAATGGCGAGGGATTATATCGGACTTGCTATATATGAGATGAATGATAAGGATATTCCTAAAGCAAGTGATAAAGTTAAACCGTCTCAAAGTGAGTTTTATAAGGAGTATCCGAAGGAGAACTCTTTTGTTTCGTATGTAGATTTGGATCTGGATGCGTACAGAAGAATGATGAATCAAAAAGCAGTAAGGCGAAATGTCAGTTTACCTGCTTGGCTTGACAGAAGGGTCACCGAGGAAAACATTAATTGTTCAAGGGTCCTTCAAGAGGCTCTTATCGAAAAATTAAATGCATAATGAAAAATAACCCTTGATAGTGATTATCAAGGGTTATTCTTTGTATAGCTATTTCTTGGAAAGCTTAAGCACTAAGTATATTGCCGTCACAACTGTTGCTCCGAAAAACATCATAAGTGCTACGATCGAGCAAAGCAAAGGCCAGTGCTGGTAAGAAACCATGTTATTCATATCCGGGAATATGAGAAATGACATTCCGATAATAAATTCCAATGCTGTAAAAAGATATGCCAGTATAATCTTGATCAACATAGTGACCAAGATAGCTTTGGTCATTTTTCCTTTCTTTTCAGTTTTCTTGCTGCATGCCCCGACGATCATAAAGATTATCTCAAAAAGAAAAGTGATGGAGTAAACCTGACCGATCGCGTAGCAGGGAAGAGTTGCGATGCTGTTGGTCATCCATTTTGTCATGAAAAGAAGTATTCCTGCTATGTCATTCGGCATGGTAGCCCAGTACTCATACAGATGAGGTAATAACGGTACTATAAAGGCATACGGACATATCATCTGTGCGTAAACAATGGAAACAATGCCGGCACCTATAACAAGTCCTGTTCTCCATCCCTGCTTTTTTTTGTTTCCGATCTGTGTGTTTTTAGTCTCTTCCATAATGTCTCCTTATATTTGTTCTTGCAATTTCTGCTCATATTTTTTTTCTGATGATAAAACTAGTTTTTCTCGGAACAGGCTCCTTTGAATATGATATCCAGATAAGTCGAAAGGCCGTCCACATATTTTTTCTTGAGTTTATCAAGCGGGAGTTTCGTACAGTCGTTTTCGCTAAGGAACTTTTCAATATAGCCTTTTAAAACCCAGAAAACGATGTCGGAAACTTCTTTTGTTGTTGCTTTTCCTTTAAACTGTGTATCTTTCATGAAATCCGTATAAACGTTATTGCTGAAGTTGCCGAATCTTTTATGCACCTTTTCTTCGACCTCACATCTGTCATAAGCAAGTCTTATCATGAAACGTCCCTTCAAAGGATTTTCGATATAATAAGAGATCTCGGCCTTGGAATACTCAATGATGCTTTCCTTAAAGTCTTTGCCTTCAAACTTTGTCCTGGCCTTTATATAGGCAGTTATTTCCAACGCTACGGTTTCGATAAGGTAAAAATACAGATCATCCTTGTTTTCAAAATATTTAAATAAGCTGCCCTTGCTTATCCCGCATTCTTTTACGATTTGGTTGGTTGAGCTTTTTTCGTATCCGTGAGAAGCGAATTCTTCAAGTGCAGCTTCAAAGATCTTGGTCTTCTTTTCTTCATCCAATTCCAAAAAAGTTTTGTTTGGCATCTTTATCCTCCTGTGACCACATGGTCACCATGCCTGCTGAATAAAAGTGACCACATGGTCACCATATAAAAAATAACCTGTTTTGCAGATCCTGTCAATATGACAAAAAGATTGAAACAAAAAGGACTTCGGATGGGCGTTTATGATATAATCAATAAAGTGGTCTTCGTGTTTTTCTGCCGGTAAATGAAAGGGGGGTATATATGAATATTGTGAGAAAGATCAACACAGGATGTCTGAGTGCATTTCAGATGATAATTAATCTCGTGGTTATAGTACCCTGCCTTTGTGAATTGATCAGATGGACATATTATTTGTGCGGTAGCCTCTTTAATGATAATGCGTTTGGCGTTGCTTTTTTCGCAGTTCTTTTCGGACTTTTGGGAATACCGGTTTTGGTACTGTTTCTTATAACAGGTATCTTATCGGGAGGTATAGTCCTCACAGCTTTTAAAACGATCAGGGTGGAAAAGAGAAAAACAGTTTTAATACTTGGAATAATTAACACAGTATTTATATTAATAAACTGCATTGCGGTTGTCGTAGCCTTGATTATATTGGAGCCGGTTATTACGGGATCCGATTATGAAGTCCTTCGTGTTCCGATCATTGCAGCGGAAGTGATCGCATGTTTATGGAATTTCATAGGACTTGCGATACATCTTGTTACGGATATCCCTTATTTTATCGCTCAAAAACGAAAAACTGTATCCGAACCGGATTAAAGAAACGTATAAAAAATACCCCTTGATATCAATTATCAAGGGGATTTTTTTAGCAGCGCTACAAGGATTCGAACCTTGAAATGACGGAGTCAGAGTCCGTTGCCTTACCGTTTGGCGATAGCGCTATTTTTTTGACACTAATGTATTTTACACGATATTTATTTAAAACGCAACAAAAAGTTTTAAATATTATTGATATCGTGTTTTTTATATGTTATAGTGGATGTAGTTTTAAAAACTACATTACGAGATTTTGATTACCACAAAGGAGCCGCGATGGAAAAATACTTACTTACTTGCGATACGGCAGTCGATTTAAATAATGAATATCTGGAAAGCAGAAATATCCCTTATGTCAGTTTTCATTATACCCTGGATGACAAGGATTACATCGACGATTTGGGGAAAAGTCTTTCTTATGAAGATTTCTATAAAAAGATAGATGCCGGTTCGATGCCCATTACATCTCAGATAAACATAGCCCAGGGTATCGAATTCTTCGAACCTTTCTTAAAGGAAGGATACGATATCCTTCATCTTGCATTTTCTTCGGGTTTGTCCGGAACATACAACAGCATGAGAAATGCAGCCGAGGAATTAAAAGAGAATTATCCCGACAGAAAGATAATAGTTGTGGATTCGCTTGCAGCATCATCGGGACACGGTCTTTTACTTGATGCTTTATATGAGTTAAAGCAGAAAGGAGCGACCATCGATGAACTTGAGGCGTATGCCGAATCCGAAAAGCTTCACGTTCAGCACTGGTTCTATACCACCGATCTTACACATTTTAAAAGAGGCGGAAGGATCTCAGCGACGGCATGTGCGATCGGAAACTTCTTAAACCTCTGTCCTTTGATGAATGTGGATGCTGAAGGAAAGCTTGCTGTTAAATACAAGATCAAAGGAAAGAAAAAAGCAGCGAAGGAAGCTGCGGCAAAAATGCTTGAACTTTGCGACAACGGAAAAGAGTACAGCAAGCGCTGCTTTATCTCCAACTCCGGATGCATTGAAGATGCCGAGTATCTTGCGGGCATTATCAACGAAACATTCCCCGGTATCGACGGCGGAGTAAAGATCTACGATATAGGAACCATCATCGGAACACATACCGGAAGAGGAACCGTAGCATTGTTCTTCTTTGGAAACGAAAGAAAAGAAGATGATAAATAACAATTCATTGTGAACCCATACATTTTTTCTGAAAGCCTTGGCTGTTTGATACGGCCGGGGCTTTTCTTTGCGAAAAAAATAATTTTTTTAAAAAAGTATTGACATAGTAGCAAAATGATACTATCATACAATCAGAAAGTAGCAAATGAATACTAACACAAACCCCGACAGAGTAAAAGGAATAGACATAAATGCAATAAAGGGGCGGAAGGGAGGACAATATGGCGATCAAATTCAGAAAATTTCAACCTACAGATTACGTAATGGCTATCAGAAACGGAAAGATAGTTAAAAGAGGAAGCGGACTTACACTTTTTTACAATGACTTTTATACAAACATCCTTGTAGCCCCCACAATGGCTTTTGACGGAGCGTTCGCATTCGATGATCTTGTAACTGCGGATTACCAGACGGTGTGCGTTCAGGGTGCCGTAACCTGCATAATCGATGATTATGAAAAAGCAGTGAAGATGGCAGACTTCGGCTATGACAGATATTACAGAGACAAACAGACAGTTGCAATGAATCTTTTCTGTACAAGGATCAATAACGTTATCAAAGCGATCGTCATCAGCGAAACAGGCAACAGAGAAGTAAGAGCGATCATCAAACAGGCTGATGATATGGCGGATTTCTTAACGGATGCATTAAAGAAGGATGAGACGATAGCAACACTCGGTGTTAAGATCCTCGCGGTCAACATCCTTGGTATCACGGCAAAGCCCGAAACCAGAAAAGCTCTCGAAGCGGCAGCAAGAGAGGAGATCTTAAAGGAACAGGACGATGCTATTTACAAAAGACGAAATGCAGCCATCGAGCAGGAGAGGATCATCAAGGAGAACGAGCTCAATACCGAGATCAAGGTTGCAGAGAAGGAAAAAGACATAAAAGAAAAGGAACAGGAGATCAAGAGAAAACTGCTCGAAACTGAACTCGAAATGGAAATGGAGAGACAGGAAAGAGAACAGGAGATCAAAGGCAAAGTCCTTGCAAGCGAACTCGAACTCGAGAAGAGAGAAAAAGAAGAGAGAGTCAAAATGCAGCAGACGGAACTTGAAGAGAAGATCAAACTTGAAGAGAGAAACAAAGAATTTGTTAATCTTGAAGTTGAGAACGCCAAGAAGCGTGCCGAAGAGCAGGCATTCGCGGCAGCTCAGATGGTTAAGGCTTACGAAAATGCAAATGTTGCACTTATCGAAGCATGCGCAATGGCCAACATGGATCCGAAGACTCTCATGGCAAAAGCTTTTGTCGAACTCGGTGAGAATGCCGGCAAGATCGGTACTCTCAATATGACTCCCGATATCCTTCAGACGATAGCAGGACTTAATGCGTAAAGAGATTGAATATAAAAAGGCGGGGTGATCGATATGGATCGCGGAATGAACAAGATCGTTATAGTAAGAAGAAAAACAAGACTTGAAGATCTGAAAAAACGTTATAACACAATTGAACAGGCCAGATTCTATGTCGAGCACCTCGGCGCCGATTTCGGTGATTACGAAGAGGAACATAATAATTACCTTAATGCACTTGAGACCGTGCAGGAGATCGCAACTGATAAGGCAAGAGTGCTTGTTATCGACAGGGATTACATACCGAATATGATCTTCGGAAAAGACGATATCGTAATAGCTGTAGGCCAGGACGGACTTGTTGCAAACGTGATGAAATATCTTGACGGACAGCCTCTTATCGGAGTGAACCCCGATATAAAACGCTGGGATGGAGATCTTCTCTTCTTTGAACCGGGCGACATGGAAAGAGTTCTCCCGAACGTTATCGATCAAAACTACGATGTTAAAAAGATCAGTATGGGCAAAGCGGAAACCAAGGACGGTCAGGTATTATATGCGGTCAATGATTTTTTTGTAGGAATAAAAAATCATACTTCGGCGAGATATCATATATGTTATAATGATCATGTTGAGAATCAGTCTTCTTCGGGAGTGATCATATCGACGGGACTCGGCATGACGGGATGGCACAAATCGGTCATGGCTGAATTCAGAGGTATGGCGAAAGCATTCAATCTTCCCGTGGTACAGGATAAGAAGTTTGAATGGGATAACAGCGAGCTTGTTTTCCAGGTAAGAGAACCTTATCCGAGCCGGTTCACACAGGCCGAACTCGTATACGGCAAAGTCGATCCGAAAGACAAACTTACCTTTACTTCGCTCATGTCGGAGGACGGTATCGTATTTTCGGACGGTATTCAGGATGATGCCATAGAGTTCGATGCAGGAATGGAAGTTAAGATCAGTGTTGCCGACAGAGTCGGAAGACTGGTGGCTGAATAAATTAAGAAAGTGAAAGACAGATGAAAGGATACGACTCATCCATTTACGAAAAAATGTCCGTAGCGGTTGACCTTCTGGTATTTACCGTTGAAGACGACAGACTGAAAATCCTTTTGATAGAAAGAAGCGAAGACCCCTTCAAGAATGCGCTTGCACTCCCGGGGGTCTTTGTCGGCGTTAATGAAACACTCGATGAAGCGGCCCAAAGAGGTATCAAAGAGGAAACGGGATTAAAGGATATTTATTTCGAGCAGCTTTACACATTCGGTGAAGTAAAAAGAGACCCGAGAATGCGAATCATATCCGTTGCATATATGGCACTTGTTCCGGTTGAGAAGCTCGATTACATCGCTGGTGAGAGGACAGTCAATGCCGGACTTTTCGATGTGGAAGAACTTCTTGCATCAAAAAAGAAAATGGCATTCGACCATAAAGATATCCTTAAATATGCAAGATGGAGACTGGCCAACAAGGTCGAGTATACGGACATCGCATTCCATCTTGTCGGAGAGGAATTTACACTTCCCGCTTTGCAGAAGGTATACGAGATACTTTTGGGAAAGAGTCTTTACAAAGCGAACTTCAGAAAAAAGATTGCACCAATGATAGAGGAAACGGAATTTGTAACTTCGGGAGACAAACACAGACCGAGCAGATTTTACAGAAGAAAAGAAGGGTAACTGGGAATGGATAGTAGAACCGGAGCAATCATACAATTGATAGCGCTGGCGCTGGCCGGCTTTTTGGGAATGATAAGCGGAGATGCCAAATTAGCAGGCGGAGCTTATGTTTTTTTTCAAATTCTCTTTTTCATTATAGCAGTGATCATTCGTGTAAATGATTCGGGTGGTTATCAAAGACCTTATACTCCCCGCTCTGATGAGAGCGGTTATCCCGGAAAAGGAATAAAGGCAGGTGCGCATCCGACTCCGAGCAGAACCGTAAATGTAAAAAAATCGAACGCTCCTCAATTCACTGCGGAAGAAGCACTGAAGGTGGCAGCAGTTCCTGACGGGATCGAGCTTGATCAAAAAGAACAGCAGCTTGTGAAAATGATCTCAAGCTGCTCGGTGTCACCTCATGATATATTAAGCAGGGTACCAAGATCCGCAAATATCCATGAGTATAAAGATGCACTTACACATCTTGAAGAGATCGGAACGATCAGATTGGAAGAAGGTTATTATACACTGGTTCTTAATGCGGATTATCTTGAGCAGAAAGCGATCGACGATAAGATCGGTATGGAGGCTGACAAGCAAAAGCGTCTGGCTGAAGAAAAGGAAAAACAGAAAAGAGAAGCTCAGATTCGTGCAAATGCCGTATTTTTCGACGAAGAGGATCTCACAGATAAGGAAAGATTCATTTTAAACCTTCTTAAAAAAAGAGAATTAAGAGCTCAGGATATAATGAGAGTCATTCCCCGCGAGGAGAAAATTACTCCGTATAAAGATGCGATCAGCCATTTGAGCGAGCTCGGTGCGATAAATGCCAAGCCTGACGGAACACTTGTTTACAATGAATCGTTCTTTGTTGTAAAAGGAGAAAGAATACCTGCACCCGAAACCGCATCGACACCCGTGGCTGTACCCGCATCGACGCCCGTGGCTGCACCTGCACCGATGCCCGTGGCTGCACCTGCTCCTGCGAAGCTCGAGCCTGCACCTGCAAAGCCCGCGCCCGAGCCTGCAAAAGAAGCTGCAGATCCGGCGGCTCTCGTGGCAACTTTAAAAGCGGTAGCAGAAAAACTTCAGGCAAAACAAACAGAACAGCCTCAGGTAAAACAAACAGAACGACTTCAGCCGAAACAAAGCGAACAGCCTCAGGTAAAACAAAGCGAACAGCCTCAGGTAAAACAAAGCGAACAGCTTAAGGCAAAACCAAGCATTAAACTCACGGAAAGCGATTTAGAGAGGCTTACGCACAACGCATCCAAAATCGTTGAGATGTTTAAGGCGAGATTCAACGGACCATTCGGTCTTGATAACAAAAATGTTCTGATGATCGCTGCGGGTATGGCTGGATATGCGTGCCATCAGGCAGTTAAGGCCAACAAAGAACCGTATGCGGAGATCACGACGGCCGATAACAAGAAGTTTTATATGGGAGATTCCGTCAACAAATATCTGCTGGAAGGTGAATACAATATCCTCGGATACTGCGACGGATTTTATGAACATTCGGGACTCGGCATGACGAAGCCCGATCCTAAGGAGATTGTAAAAAAAGAAGCCAAGGTGATCGGCGAACACGGATACAGGATCTGGGATGAATTCGAACCTGCATATGTTTACAATGCGGCAAAGGCATGCTGGGAAGGGATCTATGAGGATATGACCGGCATATACTGCAAATCTCCGAGCGAGTGGCCGGTGCTCTACGGCATAGTTCTTCAGAACATCATGTCGGAGGTCGCAAGGATCATGCCGGTATCAAAGGTTTATAATATGGCACTTGAATGTGCGATCTATGTTTCAAAAATGGATGACGATTCGATATAGACAATATGGGGTGTAAACAGGGGTTATGAGTAATTATTCGAAGTACTTCAATTCAGACGGAAGCACAAAAAGAGGCGTGATTTCCGACAACAGATGGCTTAAATATCTTTGCGTTACCGATAATGTGTATGTTAACACAGAGAGAGTCGACAGCATGGACGCGATATCCGGAAAAGAAACGCTTAAATATGTTCTTCGTACCCTTGATATCCTTGATGAGCTTATAGACGATTCCGATGAAAAGAAACTCAAAATGAAATTCATCATTTCGGAAGTTTTGAAATGGTCGGAAGTTGCAAAGGGCGGCATCGTATCCGAAAGAAAAGAATGGATCGCAAAAGGCTATCCTCTTTCGATACACAACATCTCTTCGGCGATGATCTTTTTTGATGATATTAAGAGAGAGGACAGCGTTGAAAAGATCCTTTTAAAAGATGTATTCGGCGAAAAGAGCTCACGGTATGCCGAGCTTATCAAACTTCTTATCCGTACTCACGGTCTTGTCGGCCAGTGCATAAGAGGTGAGAGCAGAGTCGAAGACAATTCGAAACTAACACGTCTTTCGGAATACGAAGAATTCGATCCGTACGAACTTTTGATGATCTTAAACGAATGCATCATAAGAGCGGTCAGCGAAGACATCTGGAATAACGTTTCGAAGGAATGCGGACTTCTCATCGACAGGATCATCCACGGCGACTTTTCGGAATACCCTGCTCTTTACAGACTCGAAAAACTCTGCCCGGGTGAAATAAATATCTTTGATGAGGACGCGTACTTTTTTGCAAACGAAGTATTTCCTTTTTACGAACTCTGGTACTTCACTTCGGCTCTGACCGATTTTGACATTCATCAGGTCAGAAGCATCATGGAGAATGTCGTAAGCCTTGTAAAAGAAAAGAACGAACCGGTAAAATACATCAATTTCAAACCGCTTTCGGATAATCTTTATTATGATTACGAAGGAAAGAAACATGTAAATGTATATAAAAAAAGGATCATCGAAAAATATATAAAAGATGCATCCGTACAGAACGTTGAGCTTCAGATCGAGATCAGAAACCTGACGGCTTTCATTGATTTTAAATTCTCGCGTGTCTGCGAAAAGCTTATAGACTTCTGTGTGGAAGCCGAGAGATCTGGCCTTCTGACATTTGAAAAAAGTATCATAGTTTTATATGATATGTTCGGCTTCAGAAGAGATTCTTTTGACAGACTCAACAATGAAGACAAGTATCTCGATACAATGAACAATGTCACAACGAGTACGAAGGATGCCATTATAGAGTATGTTACCGGAAGAAGTGTAGTCGATGTCGGAAGCGGCGGAGGCATTCTTTTGGACAGACTCGAAAAGAAATATCCTGACAAAGAGATAATCGGAACCGACATTTCGACAAACGTGATAGAGACTCTTAATCTGAAGAAGAGCAGAGAAGGTCATTCGTGGAATGTACGCGTTCACAATTTTGTCGAGAACACTTTTGATGAAAAAGTCGGAAGCATAATCTTCTCATCGATCCTTCATGAGATATATTCATATACCGAGGGCGAAGAGGGATGCTTTGATATAAAGAGCGTAAAGACGGCCCTTAAGAATGCGTATGAAAGTCTCGATGAAGGCGGACGCATCGTGATAAGGGACGGGATCAAGACCGAAGGAAATTATAAGAGACGCATAGTGTTTAAGGACGGATCCGGACTCGATTTCTTTAAAAACTATGTTTCGGATTTCAAGGGACTTAAGGATCTTTCCGAAGAAGAAAAGGTAAGTGAGATCGACGAAGCGAACCTTTCCGTATGCGGAGACGTAAACTTCATCAGGGAATTCATGTATACATATACCTGGGGAAGCGAGAGCTACGCGCATGAAGTCAGGGAACAGTTCGGATATTTTACTTTAAAGGAATATACCGCGTTCTTTGAAGAGATCGGGGCAAAGGTGATCGTTGCCAAAGAGTTTCTGGAACCCGGTTATCCCGCCAACTTAAACAATTATCTTATGCTTCTTGACGAAGACGGAAACGAAACGGAGTATCCTTTCTCAAACTGCATTATAGTTGTCGAAAAACAGTAATGCCCTCAAAGGATTTTACTTGATATGGAAAAAACCAGGAAATATATATGGATATCGATCTGCTCGCTCGCAGGCCTTCTGACCGTTCTGGGGATCATCAAGGCTTTGTTTGTGAGCATTGATGTCGATGAATCATATGCGATAGCACAGGCTTATCGTCTGGTAACGGGCGATAAGATCCTTTTTGATATGTGGGAGCCGCATCAGTTTTCGGCATTTCTTCCCGCATTCTTTTTATATCCTTTTGTCAAACTGACCGGCGGGACCGGAGGCTGTGTTATTTACCTTCGCGTTATCGGAACGCTCATTCACCTGCTGATCGGAGCCTTTCTTTTCTTTGTCGCAAAAAAAGAGATAAACGCCAAAGCGGCATATGCGATCTTTATCGTTCACATGAATTTTCTTGCCAAATGGATCTGCATTCCCGAATTCGAACTTATGCATTACTGGTCCATGCTTCTGGTATTCCTTCTTTTCTATATGGGAGAAAAGAATTACAGGGCGGTTTACTATTTCCTTGCCGGGATCGCATTCGGAATGGGCGTGCTCTGTTACCCGACCGTGATCCCTGTCTTTTTTGTGCTGATCATCATCCTTGCTGTAAGAAATAAAGGAAAAGGAGCACTTCCGTTTACCCTCGGTACGGCAGCCGTTGCACTTATAACCGTAGTGAGCATCCTCTTCAGTACACCGATATCCGAACTTCCGCTTTTTATAAGCTACATCCTTATGGACTCATCCCACACTTCGGGAATGAAATATAAGATCGACACCTATCCGCTCGAGATACTTGAGCATTTAAAGGGGATCGCCGTGATCCTCGGCATCGGTGTCATGGCAGCGACCGTAATCGTGGTCGTAAAACTGGTTATAAAAAAGAAGAAGACCGGTGTATATTCGTTTGTTTTACTCGTTCTTTTTGCGGCCTCGGCAGCGATATCCCTGCAGACCCTTTACGGATATATTTTCCTTGACTGCAATCAGTTCTACCTTCAGGACAGATTTTTCGTATATATCTTGCTGTTCCTTGTGATATCGTTTAAGGAATTAAAAAAATACGACTCGGAGTTTTTATACGGGATCCTTCCCGCACTCATTACGCTTCCTGCCGTATTCCTTATTACAAATATGGATATGAATTCTCTTTATTCCAAACTTTTCACAGGCGTCATCGCGGGACTTTTCATTATCGGAAGAAAGTATTTCAGGGAAAAAGAGGATAAAAATGACGAAAAGATCCTTGCTCTTGTGTTTGCGTCATCCATGCTTTTGTGTCTTTTTGCATGCAGGCTTCTGCTTATAAGGGTCAACGGATGTGCGCCCGTTACTATGAATGCCGCATTAAAAAAGGTGGAGAACGGACCGGCTGCGGGACTTTTCATATTAAAGGATCAGGCGGATGCCTGGAATTCTTCCTATGAAGTCATGAAAAACACCGTCGGAAACAAAAATGCGCTCTATATCGGCCAGGAACAGCTTTTTTACGTGACATTCTGCGAAAAAGTAAATACGCCTTCCGTGCAGGGAACGACTGTTTTTAATGAGATGTATACAAAATATTATGAAGTCTTTCCCGAGAAATACCCCGAGATCATAGTAAAAGACGCTTCTTTTGGGGCAAACGCGGCTTATTACAATTCTTATGAGAATCAATATATAGAGAACTGGATCGATGGTAACCACAAGACTGAGACACTGGTCAATAACGGGTATTACGAAATATTATCACTAAATAAAAAATAATCACGAGTAAGTATTTGCAAAATAAAATCTATATAATATAATAAAAAATGGTCTGTTCTAAAAAATTGTGATTTGGTTAAGGGGAGAAAATGGAAAGCAGAGTAGGTTTTTTCGGGCAATTCCAGCATGTTTTTAAAGGCGTGGTTAAACCACGTTTTTTCAACAGATTGTCCAATCAGTCAAAATTTTGTTTAGTTTCCTATATCATTATAATGTCGATAGTCAGCATGATAGCTTTCTGGGGCATTATCTATTTAAGATGTTTAGGCGGAAACGGTTATATCAATCGTGTGGTAAATCAGATAGGTGAGGTACCGCAGTTTTCTTATGCTGCCGGCAAGGTTGAATTTGAGGAAAGTTCCAACTTCAAAGTAGGGCCGAAGCAGAAGATCAATTTTGTATTCAATTCGACAGTAGCGGATGCAGATAAGGCCTACAAAGATAAGGTTGAGATCCTTACTGACTGGACTGTCGGTTCACAGGTTATTGCTTTTAACGGCAATTCCATATCATACATTTCGCCTGTCGGCGGACTTCTTAAGTTCAAATATACAAACGTATTTAATATTCTTAAGTTCCCTCCTTCATTTAACAGAGAAGGTTTTATTCGTACGTTCAAGAGTCAGTTTCTGATCTATTTCCTTATAGTTGCCGGCGCTTCGATCGTGATCTTTTCCATCAGAGCCGTACTCACAGGTCTTTTATTCGGACTTGTAGGCTTCGGTCTCAACAAGATCATCAAGCAGCCTTACACATATAAGGAACTTTTCAGGATCTCCATTTACATTACAGGTTTTACAAATATTTTCAGAAGTGCACTTTATGCTTCACCCGTTAAGCCTCCCTTCGCAGTAATAGCTGTTATCTTCCTGCTTATCGGTGCAGTTTACCTGTTCTTCGCGATCACAGGATCCACAGAGGAAACGGGACCTTCGAGCACCATCGTGTTCAACAAACCCGGATCGGGCAAACTTCCCGATGATATTCCTGCTCCCGATCCTTTTGAGAAAAAGAATTATTCTGCAACCACTTTCGCAAGAAAGAGTTCCATCCCTCAGGAAGCACCTCAGGAAACAACCGCTACAAGTGCAGTGGCACCCGCTGCTCCCGTGATAAAGGCTTCAACTTTGTTCACACCCAAGGCAGGCTCCGATCATGCGAGTGAATCTTCATCAAGCGCATATTCTACGGCTGTCGGCGGTTCATCAAGTACTGCAACATCCGCAAGTACACTGTTCAAACCTTCTTCGGGAAATTCGGATTTCACGAATACCAAAGAAGAATCTGCTTCCGCATATTCAGATTTCTCATTCTCCAATAAGAAGAGTGAACCCGAAACAACATCATTTATTGATCTTCATACAAAGAGTGAAACTGTAAGCGAGCCCGAACCGGTTTATGCAGAACCAGAGGTTGCATACAGCGAACCCGAAGTTACATATGCAGAACCCGAACCTGTTTACGCAGAGCCCGAAGTTGCATATGCAGAGCCCGAACCCGAACCTGTATCTGCGGTTGTTAAGAGCGATATAGGAACATACGGCGGACTTGGATCTTCATCAAGCTCGAAGAAGTCCAAATCCAAATGGGACAGACCCGTTACGGCACCCGATGCTTACAACGGTCTTTACTACAGCGGTTCGGATTCGGAAGAAAGTTACGAGAACAATTACGGATCGGGTACGCTTCTTGACAGAGGCGGACTCTACGGAAAGACTATCGGAGCACCCGAGAATTCTTCCAATCCTTTTGCATCGGTACTTGCAGGAAAGACACCTTCGGCACCCGTGGCAGCTACAAGCTATTCGTCGGGTTCCCTCGGAGGAAGCTTATACAGCAATCATCCCGATCATACATCAGCCGGTGTTGAGCATGTTGCATTTACTACCAAGGAAGGCAGCACACCTTTCGGCAACGGCGGTTTCTATCTTTCCAATCCTCCCAGAAACGGCGGATCGAGCACACATTCAACAGTTAAGAAGGGCGGAAAGACAGTTAACAGATATTCAGACGATGACTTTGCGGCATGGGAGAGAGAGACTTATGCCGATGAGTTTAACAAACCGAGGGGAGGCTTCGGTAACAATATTTTCTAGGACGGAGAAGACATGTTTGAAATTGGCAGAAAACAGGTATTAACAGCTGTCAAAAAAGTAGATTTCGGTGTATATTTCGCCGAGGAAGGACAAAAGGAAAACCGCGTTTTGCTTCCAGCAAAGGAGGTGCCTGAGGATCTTAAACTCGGAGATACACTTGAGTTGTTTTTATACAAAGATTCCTCTGACAGACTTATAGCGACAAAGAGAAGCCCGAAGATATGCGTGGGCGAGATAGCGTTATTAAGGGTTGTCAGCGTTTCGAAAATAGGCGCGTTTCTCGACTGGGGCCTCGAGAAGGATTTATTTCTTCCCTTTAAAGAACAGACCACCAAACTTGATCCTTCCAACGAGGTCTTAGTCAGAGCATATATAGACAAGTCCGAAAGACTTTGCGCGTCGATGAAGATCTACAAATACCTTGCGACCGGAAGCGGTTACGAGAAAGACGACTGGGTAAACGCCAGGGTTTACGAGATATCCGAAAGATTCGGTGCCTTCTGTGCCGTGGACGATAAATACTCAGCGCTTATACCGAAGAAGGAAATAACAAAGGATATCCGCGTACTCGACACTTTCGAAGCCAGAGTGACCGGTGTTCTTGAGGACGGCAGACTCAATCTCGCATTAAGAGACAAAGCTTACGCGATGATCGACAAGGATGCCGACTATGTAAAATATCTGATCAATTCGTATGACGGAGTTCTTCCGTTCAACGACAAGGCATCTCCCGAAACCATCAAGAGGGAATGCAATATGAGCAAAAACCAGTTCAAAAGGGCCGTAGGCCATCTTTTGAAAAACGGTGAGATAGAGATTGGCGAAAAGGTTATCTACGCCAAAGAAAGAAGACAATAATGCACAAGAGTCTCATTTGAGGCTTTTGTGCATTTTGACTATAAAGAGAAAATTATGTTATAAAATTCACAAATAAAAAGGGTACAAAATACATAATAACTGTAGAATTTTTTTGGTAAATATAGTAAACTGTGTAATTAGGTGAGTAAAAATAAATAATCCGTATTATTTATCGTTGTAAGTTTTGCATAGGGGTGGAAATATGGTATCTAACCAAATTTTACAGCAGTCAATCGAAGGCATTAAGAGCATATCCAGAGTAGATCTGTGCGTTACCGACGCCGAAGGAAAAACTATTGCCAGCACAATGAGCGGAAATGTTAATTTCCAGGCTCAGGTAAGGGAATTCGTCAAATCCTCTGCGGACAGCCAGGAAATTCAGAGCAGTCAGTATTTCAAGATCTACGATGAACAGTCTCTTGAATACATCGTTATCTGTGCCAGCAACGGAGACAATTCTTATCTTGTGGGCAAGATGGCGGCATTCCAGATTCAGAGCCTTGCTGTAGCTTATAAAGAGAGATTCGATAAAGACAATTTCATTAAGAACCTTCTTTTGGATAACCTTCTTCTTGTTGACATTTACGGTTACGCAAAGAGACTTCATATTCCTCTCGATGCATCCAGAGTCGTTATTCTCATCGACAACACGGCCAACAAGGATATGGATATCCTTTCTATTGTCAAAGAAGCCATGCTTGCCGAAAAGCATGATTTCGTCAGCGCGGTAGACGAAAAGAACGTTGTCGTTATCAAAGAGATACAGAGCGAAAACGCTCAGAAAGAGATCGACGGTGCAATTGCCGGACTTCACAAACTCCTCGCCAAAGAAAATGCAAAGAACATCAGGATCTCTTACGGTACACTCGTAAACGAGATCAAAGATGTCAGCCGTTCCTACAAGGAAGCAAAGATGGCTCTCGATGTAGGCGGTATATTCTATGAAGATAGAAATGTGATCGCATACAGCGAACTCGGTATAGGAAGACTTATCTATCAGTTGCCTATCCCTCTTTGCAAAATGTTCATAAAAGAAATATTTGATAATGTTAATCCCGAAGAATTCGACGAAGAAACGATCACCACGATCAAGAAATTCTTCGAGAACAGTCTTAACGTTTCCGAGACTTCCAGACAGCTTTTCATTCACAGAAACACCCTCGTGTACAGACTTGACAAGATCCAGAAAAATACCGGACTTGACTTAAGGATATTTGAGGATGCCATTACTTTCAGAATAGCTTTGATGGTTGTCAAATACATGAAGTACATGGAAACGCTTGAGTATTAATACAGGAGAAAAAAATGGCAGAAACTAAGAAGAAAAGAAGGGATCCGGAAAACAACATTTCCGATTACGCCATTTATCTCGAAGACGTTTCAAAGACGTTCTCCGACGGTGTTCCCGCTCTTTCAAATATCAATCTGAAAGTTAAACACGGAGAGTTTGTGTTTATAGTAGGTGTATCCGGTGCAGGTAAATCAACACTCATCAAGCTTTTGCTTCGTGAGCTTAAAGCCGACAGCGGAAATATCTTCGTCAACGGCTTCAACCTTATGACGATCAAACACGGCAAGATCCCCAAATTCAGAAGAACACTCGGTGTCGTATTCCAGGATTTCAGACTTCTTAAAGACAGAAACGTTTACGAAAATGTGGCGTTTGCACAGAGAATAGCACAGAAATCGGAAAGAGAGATAAGAAGAAACGTACCCAGTATGCTTTCTCTTGTCGGTCTTGCCGGAAAATACAAGGCTAAACCCAAGCAGCTCGCCGGCGGTGAGCAGCAGAGAGTTGCACTTGCAAGAGCTTTGGTAAATCAGCCCAAGCTCCTTCTTGCGGACGAGCCTACAGGTAACCTCGACCTTTACAATACGGCCGAGATCATGCGTTTGCTTGAAACAATTAATGAAAACGGAACTACGGTTGTCGTTGTTACACACAACGATAAGCTTGTCAATGACATGAAAAAGCGTGTAGTTACCATCAAGCAGGGTATGATCGTAAGTGATGCCGAGAACGGAGGTTATTTCGATGAAGATTAGGACTTTCTTTTATACCATCGAACAGGGCGTGATCGGTGTATTCAAAAACAAATGGTTTACCGTGGCAACAGTCGCTACCATTTCGGCCTGCCTTTTCGTATTCGGTATCTTTTATGCAATAGCTTTCAATGTGGCAAATATCGTACGTAATGCCGAGCAGAACGTATCTGTTACCGTATTCTTCGAGGAAGGCATCTCGGATGAGAGAATTGAAGAGATCGGTGAGATGATCGGACGCCGTTCCGAAGTTGCAAGATATGAACTTATCACAGCAGAAGAGGCATGGGCAGATTTTTCCGAACAGCTCGGAGAATATGCTCAGGGATTTACGGAGAACCCTCTTGAGAACTGTGCCAACTATCAGATCTACTTAACAGACGTTACCAAGCAGAGTCAGCTTGTTAGCTATCTTGAAGGTGTTGAAGGCATCAGAAAGATCAACAAATCGGATTTCACAGCGGATACTTTATCGGGTATCAATATGGTCCTCGTATACGTTTTCGTCGGAATCATCGTTATCCTTTTTGCCGTAAGTATCTTCCTTATCAACAACACCGTAACGATGGGCATTTCCGTTCGTAAGGAAGAGATCACGATCATGAAATACATCGGTGCGACGGACTTCTTTGTAAGAGCGCCCTTCGTATTCGAAGCTATGATTATCGGACTTATCGGTGCAGCGATTCCCATGGGACTTCTGTATTACCTTTACGAAGTTGCGACCGATCTGATCCATCAGAAGTTTGCATTCCTTTCGTTTTTAACATTTTTACCCGCCTGGGATATATTTATTTACCTGATCCCTTTCTCACTCTGCATAGGTGTGGGAATCGGTTTCGTGGGCAGTTTCTTTACTGTTCGCAAGCATTTAAGAGTTTGATTTCGGAGATGATAAGAATGGTCCGTTTTAAGGGGAAAAAATTGATCTGCATGATTACAATTCCGATTGTCGTTGCGGGACTGACGTTCTCAAATCCTTTTGCGAGCGTTGCTTTGGCGACCGGAACGGACACTGCTGAAACTTCCGACGAATCCAAGGATAAAGAGGAAGAAACAAAGAAAAAAGACATGAATGCTCTCGAGCAGTCCATCAAGGAAAAAGAGAGTGCGATCCAGGATGCCAAGAACGAGAAAAACGCTCTCGCCAAAGGCAAGACGGATGTCGAGAAAGTTAAAAAATCCCTCGAGCAGAGCAAGGCAAACCTTTCCCAGTATGTTACCGAACTGGATGCTCAGGTTGCTTCCATCGAGGAAAAGATAGAACAGTTAAACAAAGATATAGACGACAAGAACGCCGAGATAGATCAGACAAGAGAAGATCTTAAAGAAGCGATCGCCATCAAGGACAATCAGTACGAATGTATGAAAAAGAGAGTCCAGGCAGTCTATGAACAGGGCGACAATTACTACCTTGAACTTTTGCTTAACGCAAAAGGCTTAGGTGATTTCCTTAACCAGATGGACTATGTTGAGGATTTATCCAAATACGATGACAGAATGTTTAAGGAATATGCTGCTACCGTTGAATACGTAAAGGTATGCGAAGAACAGCTTGAAGCCGAAGAAGCGCTTTTGGAAGAGACCAAGAAAGCTGCCGAAGACGAGCAGAAAGCGATGGAAGATCTTATCAGCCAGAAACAGGCAGAGATCGCTTCGGTACAGGAGGAGATCACTGACAAAGAAAGAGCCATCAGAGAATACGAGGCTGAGATCGCAGAACAGAATGCGACCATTTCCGAACTGGAAAGGATCGTGGCAGAAGAAAAGAAAACTCTTCAGAATATGAGAGTTTACGACGGCGGTGCATTTTGCTGGCCCTGCCCCGCATATACGAGAGTGTCATCCGATTTCGGATACAGAAACCATCCCACTCTTAAAGTAAATATGTTCCATAACGGAGTTGACCTGGCCGCACCCGGAGGATCCGATATCCTTGCGGCATATGACGGAGCTGTCGTATCCGCATCATATACAGGTGCCATGGGTAACTACGTAATGATAGATCACGGTGACGGACTCTACACCGTTTATATGCATGCTTCAAAACTTCTGGTTTCGGCAGGACAGGAAGTTAAAAGAGGAGATGTCATCGCACTTGTAGGTTCTACCGGAAGAAGTACGGGTAACCATCTTCACTTCAGTGTCAGAGTTAACGGTGAATATGTTTCACCCTGGAATTACATTTCAAAACCTTAGGGGATAAATAATTTTATTACGAACGGAGTGTTAACCGGTCGTAAGGAGGCAGTTGTGAACGAAACAAACAATAACGTAACAGTGGAAAATAAACCGGCAAAAAAGAAAGTTACTTTCTGGTCGGTATTTAAATATTTTCTTGTTTTCTTTTTAGGATCATTTGCAGGCACCGTTATATCGGTCCTTTTCATTGTACTGATCGTAATGGGCGTGCTCGGCCTTAATCAGGACAGACTGGCTAAGCTTGCCGGAAAGAGCGACTTTGTTACCGACAAGACTCTGGAAAAGATAGATACGCTCGAGAAATACATCGATGCATATTACTATGAGGATGTAGACAAGGAAGACCTTGAAAACGGTCTTTTCTACGGAATCATGAACGGTGTGGGAGATCCCTATACCGTATACTATACTCCCGAAGAATACGAAGATATGAAGGCCAGCTGGAACGGCAATTACGAAGGTATCGGCGCATATCTTAAGATGAATCAGGATTACGGTTATCCTCAGATCGAAAGCTTCATAGACGGCGGAGCCGCAAAAGAGTCGGGCGCTATTAAAGAGGGCGATTTTATCGTTGCCGTTGACGGTGAAGAAGTTTACGGTCAGACACTTGACGAAGTCGTATCCAAGATAAGAGGACCCGAAGGAACAACAGTTACTCTTACTCTTGAGGGAGATGCAGGCAAATACGATGTTACTCTCGAAAGAAGAAAGATCGATACACCTACCATCAAATACGAGGCTAAGGAAGACGGCATCTGGTACATTCAGATCACCGAATTTGATTCCGTTACCACGGATCAGTTCAGAGATGCATACAAAGAAGCAAAAGAAGCCGATATGAAAGGCCTTATCATTGACTTAAGAGGCAACCCCGGCGGAAACCTCGATGTTGTTGTTGATATCTGCCGCGAGATCCTTCCCAAGGGAATGATCGTTTACACGGAAGACAAATACGGACAGCGTAACGAGTATAAATGTAACGGAGACAATGAGATAGATGTTCCTCTTGTGGTTCTGATCGACGGAGGTTCTGCTTCCGCATCCGAGATCATGGCAGGTGCCATTAAGGATTACGGGATCGGTACGCTCATCGGAACAAAGACATACGGCAAGGGAATCGTTCAGAGCATCATTCCTCTGACAGACGGTTCCGCTATCAAGATCACAACAAGCAAGTACTTTACTCCCAACGGAAACAACATTCACAAGATCGGTATCGAACCCGATGAGGAAGTGACATTTGATTCCGATAAATATCTCGAAGACGAAACAGACAATCAGTTGGATTACGCAATGGATTACTTAAAGGATTTAATAGACTAAAATGAGTGTTTTTCAAATGATTTATACGGTCCTCATAAGACCGCTTCAGATTTTTTTCGAATACGTATTTACTGTGGCTCAGAAAGGGCTTAACAATCCGGGACTTTCCATTATCGCGTTAAGCCTTTCAATGAACCTTCTGGTTCTTCCCTTATACAACAGAGCGGATGCGGTTCAGGAAGAAGAAAGAAATATCGAAAACAGGTTAAGAAACGGCGTTGCGCACATCAGAAAGACTTTCAAAGGCGACGAAAGGATGATGATGCTGCAGACGTATTACAGACAGAACGGATACAAGCCTACGGATGTATTCAAAAGTTCTGTCTCGCTTCTTTTGGAGATACCTTTTTTCATCGCCGCATATCAGTTTTTATCCCATCTTGATGCTATACAGAACGTATCATTCGGACCGATTGCCAATCTGGGTGCACCCGATGCCCTGATCACAATCGGTGTTTTTTCGGTTAATCTTTTACCCGTGGTGATGACGACGCTGAATCTCATATCCTGCATCGTATTTACGAAAGGATACCCTTTAAAGAATAAGATCCAGCTTTACGCCATGGCGGTATTCTTCTTTTTCTTTTTATACAAATCCCCTTCGGGACTTGTTTTTTACTGGACTTTAAATAACCTTTTCTCACTGGTTAAAACCATATATTACAAATCGGAAACCGCAATGAAAGTTTTAAACGTTGTATTCTCGGCAGTCGGAGTTCTGCTTCTTGGCTCGCTTCCTCTTGCGATGAAGAGAACGGGCAGCAAATCGTTTTTGCTTATCGTTGTACTTCTTGCATTCATATGTTTCGTACCTTTGCTTATTTCCATAGCTTCAAAAAAGAAACTTTTCAAAAAAAGAGAGACCAGAGAAACCGACGGAAAACTCTTTCTGCTTGGCGGGATCTACATGACTGTGCTGACGGGTATCCTTATCCCTTCGGCCGTTATCAAATCCTCGCCCCAGGAATTCGTGGACATTTATCACTTCCTTAATCCGATTTGGTTCGTGGTAAGTGCCGCATGTATCGCAACGGGACTTTTCATCGTCTGGTTCATGGTTTTCTACGGACTTCTGGATAAAAAGATTAAGAGCATATTAAACGTTGTAATGTGCGCGGTATGCTTCGTCTCGACGGTCGACTATATGTTCTTTGGAAAGAATAATGTTATCCTGGACAGTGCGCTCGCTTATACCGAGGAATTCAAAACTCCCGGAAAACTGATACTTATAAACCTTGCGGTGATCATCGCTGTTGCTGCTGCAAGTGTTGCTTTAACGCTCTTACTCGGAAAGAAATTAAGAGTATTTATCATTGCGGGTACGCTTGCGATCCTCGGAATGTCGGTACTTAACTGCAATGCCATTCAGAAAGAGATAAAGGGTGTCAAGTCCGCGATCGAAGCCGTAAATAACGAAAAACCAACGTTTAACTTAAGCAAAAACGGAAAGAATGTTATAGTGTTCATGCTTGACCGTGGAATTAACGAATACATCCCTTACTTTGTTAACGAAAAGCCCGAGATAAAAGAGATGTATGACGGATTCTGCTATTATCCGAACACTATATCTTACGGACTCTGCACCAATTACGGTGCACCTGCGATATTCGGCGGATATGAATATACACCCGAAGAAATAAACAAGAGGGATACGGAGCTTTTACGAGACAAACATGATGAAGCGTTAAAAGTCATGCCTGCTCTTTTTGACGAAGCGGGATACAATGTTACCGTGTGCGACGCTCCTTATGCGGGATACAACACGGTACCGGATCTTTCGATATACAGTGATTACCCCGATATAAGAACATTTATCACAAAGGGTTATTACTGGAATGCACAGAAGGTTAACGTTTCCGACCGTAACTTCAGAAACTTCTTCTGCTATTCGATAACAAAGATCGCACCCCTGGCGATCCAGGATCATCTTTACAATCACGGCACTTATAACGAGAGTATAGGTAACAAGAGATTCCTTGATGAGATGAGGAATTCTACGGCGATCGTTAAAGACGGCCTTTACAGATCCACCGGTATAAACGGCGAAGTTATGGAAGATTATCTGACGCTTGCAAATCTTTCGGATATGACAGAGATCAGCGATGATGCTTCGGATAATTTCTTAATGATCGACAACGAACTTACGCACTGGCCGATCTATTTTACAGAGCCCGAGTATGAAGTTTCATATTACGTCGACAACGAAGGATTTGAAAAAGAACATTCGGACAGATATACTCTTGACGGTGTTACGCTTGATATGAAGAATGACGTTCAGATCGGAAGTTATCAGGTAAATATGTGCGCGATATTAAAGATCGGTGCATGGCTTGAATACTTAAAAGAACAGGGCGTTTACGACAATACGAGGATCATAATCGTATCGGATCACGGAAGATGGTTATATCACAATGATATGTATGCACTTGACGGAACCGATGATTACGAGACCGATATCGAAAGCTACTATCCTCTGCTTATGATAAAGGATTTCGACAGCCACGGATTTACGGTGGATGAGCAGTTTATGACCAATGCGGATGTTCCCGTATATGCTTTTGACGGGATCGTCGAAAACCCTGTCAATCCTTTTACGGGTAATCCCATTACCAATGAGGCAAAGGAAGGACCGCAGAAGATTTTGGGATCGCACAATCCCGATGTTATCTTAAACAGCGGAAACACATTCATTGACGGATTATGGCTTTCCGTCGAAGGTGATATGAGAGATAAAAACAACTGGACCATTATAGAGGACAACAGATAAAAAGGAGTTAATTAAATGTCGGCTGAAAATTTACTGCTTTATATAGACCCCGGAACCGGAAGCATGCTTTTTGCCGTGCTTATCGGTGTATTCGGTGCTGTCGGATATATCATCAGAATGGCGTGGGTCAAGATCCGTTTCAAACTGACGAGCGGAAAAAAAGAAGAGATAAAAAGCGATAAGATCCCTTATGTTATCTTTGCGGATGATAAGAGATACTGGAATACATTCGAGCCCATCTGCCGTGAGTTTAACGAAAGAGGGATAGATGTTGAATATCTTACCGCGTCAGAAGACGATCCCGGGCTCAAATGCGGTCTGGAACATGTAAATGCAAGATACCTCGGAGAAGGCAACAAAGCTTTTTCCAAGCTTAATTTCTTAAACGCATCGGTCGTTCTCGCAACAACACCCGGACTCGATGTTTATCAGTGGAAGCGTTCGAGAGACGTGGATTTCTATATCCATATCCCCCATGCTGCAGGCGAGATCAATTTCTACAGAATGTTCGGTCTCGATTATTACGATGCTGTTTTAATCGCAGGCGATTTCCATGAAAGACAGATAAGAAAACTCGAAGAGATGAGAAATCTTCCCGCAAAAGATCTGCATATGTGCGGCATCCCTTACATGGATGAGATGGTTAAAAGATTAAAGGCGAGCGGAGAGGTTGAAAAGCATGAGAGAACCGTACTCATCGCTCCCACATGGGGCGAGACTTCGCTTTTCAATAAATTCAAAGGTGAGATCATCAAAGCTTTGCTCGACACCGGATATCACATTATCGTAAGACCCCATCCCCAGTCATTCACTTCGGAAAAAGAACTCATGGATTCGCTAATGAAAGAATTCCCCGAATCCGACAGGATCGAATGGAACAGAGACAGGGATAATTTTGAAGTGCTCAAAAGATCGGATATCCTTATCTCCGATTTCTCGGGCGTTGTATTTGATTTTGCTCTTGTTTACGATAAACCCGTCATCTATACGGATACCGAATTTGATACATCGGCATACGATCTCTGGTGGCTCGATGAAGATATCTGGACTCTTTCCGCACTTCCGAGACTCGGAAAGATGATCACATCCGACAATCTTTCGGATATCAAGAACCTCATTGATTCCTGCATCGAAAGCGATGAGTTCGCAAAGGGCAGGGAAGAAGTCAGAAACGAATGCTGGCAGTGCTTCGGAAACGGTACAAAGAATACCGTTGACTATATGGTTGCAAAGTATAACGAATTAAAGGCTAAGGAAGGGAAATAACATAAATGACATTTTTTCAGATACTGTATTCGGTACTGATAAGACCGTTACAGATATTTTTTGAATATGTTTACTCTGTGGCCCAGAAAGGTTTGCAGAATCCGGGACTTTCCATCATAGCCTTAAGTCTTGCTATGAACCTTCTGGTTCTGCCTCTTTACAACAGAGCCGATAAAGTTCAGGAAGAAGAAAGAGACACAGAGAACAGATTGAGAAAGGGAGTTTCGCACATCAAAAAGACCTTTAAGGGCGACGAAAAAATGATGATGCTGCAGACTTACTACAGACAGAACGGTTACAAGCCCACGGATGTTTTTAAGGGCTCGATATCGCTCCTTTTGGAGATACCTTTCTTTATCGCCGCATATCAGTTCTTATCAAACCTGCCGATCATCAAAGGCGTGCAGTTCGGACCGATCATGGACCTCGGTGCACAGGATGCGCTCATAACGATCGGAGCTTTTTCGATAAACTTACTGCCCATAATCATGACCACGGTAAATCTGATCTCATGTATCATCTTTACCAAGGGTTATCCTTTAAAGACGAAGATCCAGCTTTACGGAATGGCGATATTCTTCTTTTTCTTCCTTTACAAGTCTCCGTCGGGCCTTGTCTTTTACTGGACGTTAAACAATATCTTTTCTCTCGGAAAGACTATCTATTACAAGTCAAAGACCGCAAGAAAAGTTATGAATATCCTTTTTGCGGCAATGGGTGCAGGCCTGATCGCGGGTATACCTTTTGCACTTAAGAGAACGGGAAGCAAATCGTTCCTTCTTATCATGGCAGCGTTTGCGTGCATCTGTTTTGTTCCTCTTCTGGTTTCGGTCATCAAAAAGAAAAAACAGACGAAGGAAAGAAAAGAGATACTTAAGCTTCAGTCGAGCAGGCTTCTCTTTACGATCGGCGGAATATACATGAGCGTTCTGGTCGGTATCCTTATCCCTTCCGCGGTATTAAAATCTTCGCCGCAGGAATTTGTGGATATCTACAACTTCCTTAATCCGCTCTGGTTCGTCGTAAGTGCGGCATGCATCGCGACAGGACTTTTCGTGGTATGGTTCGGAGTATTCTACTCGCTTGCAAACGAAAAGATCAAGAGGATATTCAATCTTGCGATGGGTGTTCTCTGCACCGTTGCCACGGTTGATTACATGTTCTTTGGCAAAAACAGATCGCTCCTTAACAGCTCGCTCGCTTACAACGAAGTGTTTACCGTTCCATTAAAGACGATCGCGATCAATATTCTCGTGATCATCGCAGTGGGCGCGGCAACCGCAGTCATCATCAATTTTGTCGGAAAGAAAGCAAGCTTTGCTTTTATCGCCGGAGTCATCGCGATATTCGGAATGAGCATCGTCAACTGCGTTGGGATCTCGGGAAGCATCGGTCAGATAAAAGATTCGATAGCATCCACGGGAAGCGAGAAGCCGCAGTTTAACTTAAGTAAAAACGGAAAGAATGTTATCGTGTTCATGCCCGACCGTGCGATGAACGAATATCTCCCGTATTTTATAAACGAAAGACCGGAGATCGTGGATATGTATGACGGATTCTGCTATTATCCGAATACCGTTTCGTTCGGTATGTGTACTAACTACGGCGCACCGGCACTTTTCGGCGGATACGAATACACTCCCGAAGAGATCAATAAAAGAGACACCGAGCTTCTTCAGGTAAAACATGACGAAGCGCTCAAGGTAATGCCTGTTATATTTGATCAGAACGGTTACGACGTAACGGTATGCGATCCTCCTTTTGCAGGATACAATTACGTTCCCGACCTTTCGATATATGACGATTATCCCGATATCAACGCATACATCGCCAGAGGTTATTTCTGGAATGCCGAGAAAGAAAGCGTTTCCCGGAGAAACTTCAGAAACTTCTTCTGCTATGCGATCATGAAGACTGCGCCTCTTGCACTTCAGAATCATTTTTATAACCTCGGTATGTACAATGAGAGCGTCGATAACAGCGGAGTTGACGCATCGATCACCGAAGCAAAAGGGCAGTTTCGAACAGGTCTCATGCAAGCCGAAGGGATCGATGAAGAACTCATGTGGGACTGGTCGACCCTTACGCACTTGAATGATATGACCAATATCGTCGATGACGATTCGAATAACTTTTTAATGATAGACAATGAAGTTACACACCGTGCGGTATACTTCCAGGAACCCGAGTACGAAGCCGCTTATTACATTAACAACGAAGAGTACGAGGCAGAACATTCCGACAGATATACCTGGAACGGCATCACTCTTGAGATGACGACAGATGTTCATTATGCGGAATATCAGAGCAACATGGCTGCGATACTTAAGATCGGTGCATGGCTTGATTACTTAAAGGAACAGGGAGTGTACGACAATACAAGGATCATCATCGTAGCCGATCACGGAAGACCCGTACAGCAGAATGAGATCTATCTTCTCGATGACGGCGCGGATGCTTACAAGGATATCGAAAACTATTATCCCATGCTCCTTGTAAAGGATTTCAATTCAAAGGGATTTACGGTCGACGAGCAGTTTATGACCAATGCCGATACGCCGACACTTGCTATGGAAGGCCTTATCGACAACCCCGTCAATCCTTTCACGGGCAAAGCCATCAACAATGACGAGAAGTTTGCACATCCTCAGAAAGTACTCGGTGCATTTGCTCCCGATATTGAAACAAACAACGGCACAAAGTACATCGAAGAGATCTGGTTTTCGGTTGAAAAAGACATGCGTGACAAGAATAACTGGACTGTCATCGAAGACTTAAGATAGAATTCATATTATACGAACAAATGTTCTGAATAATATAGACATTAAAGAGAAAAAATGATATGCTTACCTGTAGCGTATCATTTTTTTTATGCTTAAATATTCAGAGGAAACAAAATGGATTTTAAACTTCATTCCGAATATAAACCTACGGGCGATCAGCCTCAGGCGATAAAGGATCTGGTAGACGGCTTTAAGAAAGGCAATCAGGTTCAGACACTTCTCGGTGTTACGGGTTCGGGTAAGACATTTACGATGGCGAACGTTATCGAAGCGCTGAACAAACCCACGCTCATCATCTCGCACAACAAGACTCTTGCGGGCCAGCTCTATTCCGAGATGAAAGAATTCTTTCCCGAAAACGCCGTTGAGTATTTTGTATCATACTACGATTATTATCAGCCCGAAGCTTATGTTCCCTCGACGGATACATATATCGAAAAGGATTCGTCCGTAAACGAAGAGATAGATAAATTAAGGCTTTCGGCCACGGCATCTCTTACAGAAAGAAGAGATGTTATCGTTGTGGCTTCAGTTTCATGCATATACGGTCTGGGCAGCCCCGAAGATTACGAGAGCATGATAATGTCGTTGCGACCGGGTATGAACATAGACCGTGACGAGATCATCGCAAGACTTGTCGACATGCAGTATGAGAGAAACGACATGGACCTTGTGCGTTCGTCTTTCAGAGTGCGCGGCGATACGCTTGAGATCGCAAAAGCGGAAGGCGGCGAAGGAATTATCAGGATATCTTTCTGGGGAGACGAGATCGAAGAGATCGCCGAAGTGGATCCGCTCACGGGCAAGAAACAGTCGGTACTTACCTATGTTGCGATCTTCCCCGCATCACACTATGTAATATCAAAAGACAAGATAGAGATCGCATGCAGGAAACTCGAAGAAGAGATGAGAGAGCGTGTTGAATATTTTAAGAGCGAAGACCGCTTTGTGGAAGCTCAGAGAATATTCGAGAGAACCACTTTCGACCTTGAGATGCTGCGTGAGACCGGCACCTGTTCTGGCATTGAGAACTATGCACCCGTACTTGCGGGATTAAAACCCGGGGATCCTCCTCACTGTCTCATGGATTATTTCAAAGATGATTTTCTGATGATCATAGACGAGTCGCATATCTCGATTCCTCAGATCGGCGGTATGTATGCGGGAGACAGAGCGAGAAAGAACACTCTTGTGGATTTCGGATTCAGACTTCCTTCCGCACTCGATAACAGACCTTTGTCGTTCAATGAATTCGAAGACAGGATAGACCAGCTTTTATGCGTATCGGCTACGCCTTCGAAGTACGAAGAAGAACATGAACTTTTACGTACCGAACAGATCATAAGACCTACGGGACTTCTCGATCCCGAGATCTTCGTAAAGCCCACGGAAGGTCAGATCGACGATCTTATATCGGAGATAAACAAAGTCACAAAGGCGGGCAACAAGGTGCTCGTTACCACGCTTACAAAGCGTATGGCGGAAGACCTTACCGACTACTTGAAAGAAGTCGGGATAAGAGTAAAATATCTTCATTCGGATATAGATACATTAGAGCGTGCGGAGATAATCAGAGACATGCGTCTTGACGTATTCGACGTACTCGTCGGTATCAACCTTCTTCGTGAAGGCCTCGATATCCCGGAGATCAGTCTCGTTGCGATAATCGACGCTGATAAGGAAGGATTCCTTCGTTCCGCGACATCGCTCATTCAGACCATCGGACGTGCCGCAAGAAACTCCGAAGGTCATGTCATCATGTACGCAGACAAGATCACGGATTCCATGAAGATCGCGATAGACGAGACAAAGAGACGTCGTGCGATCCAGGAAAAATACAACGAAGAACACGGTATCGTTCCTACCACGATCAAGAAGGCTGTCCGCGATGTCATCTCGATATCAAAGAAAGTTGCCGAAGCGGAAAACCACTGGAAGATGGAACCGGAGAGCATGAATCTCGACGAGATCAACAAGCTCATCCTTTCCGTAGAAAAGCAGATGAAGAAAGCAGCCACGGACTTGGACTTCGAGAACGCGGCACTTTACCGCGACCAGCTCGTCGAGCTTCGTAAGATCCGCGCTACCATTACCGAATAAATTTTTGAAAAGAGGAAAAACATGGCACAGAAGATGCTTCCGAAATCCGATGTCATCAGGATAGTAGGTGCTAAAGAGCATAACTTAAAGGGAATAAATGTTGAGATCCCGAGAAATAAATTTGTTGTTATTACCGGTCTTTCGGGCTCCGGTAAATCTTCGCTCGCCTTCGATACGATCTACGCCGAAGGACAGAGAAGATATATGGAATCACTCTCGTCATATGCGAGACAGTTCCTCGGTCAGATGGAAAAGCCCAATGTCGAATTCATCGAGGGCCTTTCACCCGCCATCAGTATCGATCAGAAGTCTACCAACAGAAACCCGAGATCTACCGTCGGAACAGTTACAGAGATCTACGATTATTTAAGACTTCTTTATGCGAGGATAGGTATCCCGCACTGCCCCGACTGCGGAAAAGAGATCTCCAGACAGTCCGTTGATGAGATGGTAGACAGGATCCTTGCACTTCCCGAAGGAACAAAGATCCAGATCCTTTCACCCGTTATCCGGGGAAGAAAAGGTGAGCACGAAAAACTCCTTGCAAGAGCAGCAAAGAGCGGATACCTGCGTGCGAGAATAGACGGAAGCATTTACGATCTCGACGAAGAGATCAAACTCGATAAAAACATCAAACACAATATCGATATCGTTATCGACCGACTTGTCATAAAAGAAGATATCCAGAGCAGACTGACAGAGTCCGTTGAGAATGCGCTTTCGCTTTCCGAAGGCCTTCTGACGGTAGCCGATTCTGAAGGAACCGAATACAATTACAGCCAGTCGTTCTCATGTCCCGACTGCGGCACGAGCATTGAAGAGATAGAGCCCAGAAGCTTCTCGTTCAATAATCCTTTTGGTGCCTGCCCCGAGTGTGACGGTCTCGGTTTTAAGAGAAAATTCGATATTAATTTGATGATCCCCGACAGATCCCTTTCTTTATCCGAAGGTGCGATCCAGGTAATCGGCTGGAAGAACAGCAAAAAAGACGGCTCGTTTTCACATGAAGTCTTAAAGGCACTTGCCAAGCATTTCGAGTTCTCGCTCGATACGCCTTTCGAAGAACTTCCCGAAGACATCCAGGATATCATCATCAACGGTACCAACGAATTCGTAAACGTTAAATACGAGAGTGCCAGAGGAAAGGGAGTATATCCCATCCAGTTCGAAGGTGTGCTCGGAAACACGATCGACAGATACCGCCAGACCCCTTTCGAAAAGGCCAGACTTGAATATGAAAAATACATGTCTGATACGCCCTGCAGCGTATGTAACGGAATGCGTCTTAAAAAGACTTCGCTTGCGGTCACTGTAAACGATAAAAACATTTACGAAGTTACTGAGATGTCTCTCGGCGAACTTCATAAGTTCTTTACGGATCTTACGCTTGAAGGAAATGCCGCACTCATCGGTAACCAGATCTTAAAAGAGATCCGTGCGAGAGTAGGATTCTTAATAGATGTCGGACTCGGATATCTTGCAATGTCACGTCCCACCGCATCACTTTCGGGCGGCGAGGCACAGAGAATACGTCTTGCGACACAGATCGGTTCAGGACTTGTCGGAGTTACATATATCCTCGATGAGCCGAGTATCGGTCTTCACCAGAGAGATAATGACAAGCTTCTTGCATCGTTAAAGAAACTCAGGGATCTCGGAAACAACCTTATCGTTGTTGAACACGACGAAGACACGATGCTTCAGGCCGATTACATCGTTGATATCGGTCCCCAGGCGGGCGAGAAGGGCGGTCAGGTCGTAGCCTGCGGTACGGCCAAAGACATCATGGCATGTCCCGACTCGATCACAGGCATGTACTTAAAAGGTGACCTTTTCGTACCCGTTCCTCCCGTCAGAAGAAAACCCAAAGATTTCATTACGATCGAAGGCGCTGCGGAAAACAATTTAAAGAATATAGATGTCGACATCCCTCTCGGAGTATTCACCTGCGTAACGGGTGTCTCGGGTTCCGGAAAGAGTTCGCTCATCAATGAGATCTTATACAAGAGACTCGCCAGGGATTTAAACCGTGCACAGTGCGTACCCGGTAAACATAAGAACATTAAGGGTATAAAGAAACTCGATAAAGTAATTGATATCGATCAGTCGCCGATAGGAAGGACACCAAAGTCGAATCCTGCGACATACACGGGTGTATTCGATCTTATCAGAGACCTCTTTGCAGAGACCAAAGACGCAAAGGCAAAAGGATATGCGAAAGGCAGATTCTCGTTTAACGTAAAAGGCGGACGATGCGAAGCCTGCTCGGGTGACGGTATCGTTAAGATCGAGATGCACTTCCTTCCCGACGTATACGTTCCCTGCGAAGTCTGCGGAGGAAAGAAATACAACAGAGAGACTCTAGAAGTTAAATACAAGGGCAAGAGCATTTCGGATGTTCTGGATATGACCGTTGCGGAAGCAGTGGAATTCTTTGATGCCATTCCCTCGATCAAGAGAAAGATGAAGACATTAAACGATGTCGGACTTTCCTACATAAGACTCGGTCAGCCTTCTACGCAGTTATCCGGCGGTGAAGCACAGCGTATCAAACTCGCAACCGAACTTTCACGTTCATCGACGGGTAATACGGTATATATTCTCGACGAGCCCACGACAGGTCTTCATTTTGCGGACGTTCACAAACTTGTTGACATCCTTCAGAGATTAACGGATGCGGGAAATACTGTCATAGTCATCGAGCATAACCTTGATGTCATCAAGACCGCGGATTATATCATCGACCTCGGACCCGAAGGCGGAGACGGCGGCGGAACGGTAATCGCTACCGGCACACCGGAAGAAGTGGCCAAGAATAAGAAGTCCTTTACCGGTAAATATATAGCCAAGATGCTTAAGAAGAATCCATAAAGATACCGATTTACACAACATCTTGCGGTAATAATTTTTTCCATACAAAAATTTTGAAAACAGAGGTTAAATTTTGCCTCTGTTTTTTCGATATATTTAGTGTAGACAAGGAGGTCTCAAACATAAGGTCTCCTTTTTTATGTGCATTTTTACCTTTTAATTCTTGCTTCTTTGGAGTATAATCATCATAGATTATTATGCGATTATTATGATTATATGCAAAGAAGCCGAAATATAATCCGCTAAGCCATGGATGATAATTCGGCTCATAAATGATGCAGAGGAAAGGAAAGAAAAATGCAGAATTCGGATTTGGGAATTGATTTAGGTACAGCGTCCGTACTTGTATACGTTAAGAACAAGGGCGTTGTTTTAAAAGAGCCGTCAGTTGTGGCTTTTGATAAAGATACAAACAAGATCAGGGCTATCGGTGAAGAAGCAAGACTTATGATCGGCCGTACACCCGGTACCATCCAGGCTATCAGACCTCTTCGCCACGGAGTTATCTCCGACTATACCGTTACAGAGAAGATGATGAAATACTTCATCCAGAAGGCAGTCGGTAGAAGAATGTTCAGAAAGCCCAGAGTTGCGGTATGTGTTCCTTCGGGAGTTACCGAAGTTGAAAGAAAAGCCGTTCTCGATGCTACATATCAGGCAGGTGCCAGAGACGTATCCATTATCGAAGAGCCCATCGCAGCAGCAATCGGTGCAGGTATCGACATCAGTAAGCCCTGCGGCAACATGATCGTCGACATCGGCGGTGGTACAACGGATATCGCAGTTATCTCACTCGGCGGTACCGTAGTATCGGAATCCATTAAGATCGCAGGCGATGATTTTGACGAGGCTATCGCAAGATACATTAAGAGAAAACACAATCTATCCATCGGTGAAAGAACAGCCGAGGATATCAAGATAAAGATTGGTTCCGCTTACAGAAGACTTGAAGAGGATTCGATGGAAGTTAAAGGACTTAACGTTTTGTCCGGACTTCCCAACACGGTTAAAGTAACATCTACCGAAATGGAAGAGGCTTTAAAGGAAACTACCACACAGATAGTTGATGCCATCCACTCGGTACTTGAGAAAACACCGCCCGAACTCTCAGCCGACATTGCAGAACGTGGTATCGTTTTAACAGGCGGCGGATCGATGTTAAGAGGTCTTGAAGATCTTATCGAGATCAAGACCGGTATCGAAACAAATACCGCAAACGAACCCTTAACCTGCGTTGCCATCGGCACCGGAAAGTATGTGGAATATCTTGATACCAAATACTATGAGGTTTAAACAGGAGTAAATTATGCTTAAAGGTCTTTACACAGCTTATACCGGAATGCTCAACGAGCAAAACAGAATGGATGTCTTAACCAACAACCTTGCTAACTCCGCAACGGTCGGATTTAAGAAGGAAGGTTCGACATCACAGGGATTTGACAATGTTCTTGCCTACAGGATCAAAGATATGGAAGGCAGCGGTTTATGGAACAATGTCAATATCGGCATCGGCACACCGGGTGTAAAGATCGGCGAGAATTACGTGGATTATTCCCAGGGCGCATTCAGAGAGACGGGCAACACATATGACGTGGCTATCTCGGGAAGCGGATTCTTCAACATAGAATTTACTGACAAGTCGGGAAATACTTCCACGGTATATACCAGAGACGGTAATTTTTCACTTACCAAAGAAGGTTACCTTGTAACAAAAGACGGAGACTTTGTTTTAGGTGAAGGCGCAGGCGGCGCTTCAGGTCATATACAGATCAATCCTAACCTCGAAGCATCGATCGACAGATCCGGAAGGATATATCAGAACAATCAGGTAGTCGGTCAGATAAAGGTTACGGATTTCGAAGATTACGATTATCTTGAAAGATACGGCGAGAACTTCTTTACACCTGTTGAGGGAGCACAGATCATCGAACCCGACTGTCAGGTAGTAAGCGGATATCTCGAGCAGAGCAACGTACAGACCGTAGAAGAAATGGTTAATCTCATTTCCATCACAAGACAGTACGAAGCAAACCAGAAGATAATCCAGACATATGACACATCGCTTGAGATAGCAGTTAACAGACTCGGCAAGTTATAAGGATTTGGGAGGTAGAAAATGGTCAGATCATTATGGACTGCAGCAACAGGTATGATTGCTCAGCAGAATAACGTAGATACAATCGCAAACAACTTAGCAAACGTAAATACAACAGGTTACAAGACAGAAGTGGCAGAGTTTAAATCGCTCCTTTATCAGGACATTCAGGCAAAGACCACTTCGGGTAACGGCGAGACAAAGCCCGTAGGCGCTCAGGTAGGCTTAGGTGTAAGGAACTCATCGGTTACTTCGAGATTTACACAGGGTAACTTCTATGATTCCACAAATGACCTCGCATTTGCTGTAAGCGGCGACGGATTCTTCGGTATCAGAGGCCAGGACGGCAACACATATTACACAAGAAACGGTGATTTTCATCTTGCCACATACGGAAAAGGCCTTGCTCTTTCCACAAGCGACGGAAATCTTGTACTTGATACAAACGGAAAAGCCATTGAGCTCGGAAGCAACATCTTATCCAGCAAACTTACGATCTCCGGCGACGGCGAACTCTGCTATCCCGACGAAACAAACAATCCCAAATCATTGGGTATCACCATAGGACTCTGGCAGTTTAACAACCCTTCGGGTCTTGAAAAGATCGGTGACTCGAGTTATTCGGTCACAGCAGCCAGCGGCCCTGCAATGAACGAAAACACAACTCAGGGGCTTACCAAGAGCGATCTAAGACAGGGTTATCTGGAAGGCTCCAACGTACAGGTTGTGGATGAAATGGTTAACATGATCGTTGCACAGAGAGCTTACGAACTTAACTCAAAAGCTATCCAGGCAACGGACGAGATGATGGGTCAGGCCAATTCGTTAAGAAGATAGTTTTAATACGGGTGAGGTAAAGTATGGATTTATCAGGTATCGGTTCACTCTATACGGATCAGATGACGCAGGCAGCGTCAAACACATCGGGTGATAACCTTAAGGCAAAACTTAATAATTCCGCAAATGCTACGGATGACGAACTCATGGAAGTCTGCAAGGAATTCGAAGCTTACTTTACCGAGCAGGTTTATAAAGAGATGTTAAAAACGATCCCCAAGCATGAAGGAGAACAGACTTCGGCTCTGGTGGATTATTTCAAAGACATGACCGTTTCGGAGGTCGCAAAGAACTCGGTCAACGAAAGCAACGGTGTCGGTCTTGCACAGAGCCTGTATGAACAGATGAGGAGAAATTACGAACAGTAAATGGTAGTAAAAGGTTCTGTCGATTCGTTTAAATTTATCAATGATGCAAATCATTTCGGAATTTTTATCTTAAATACTTCGGATGTAAAGGATGGAAGCATTGCCGTAACAGGCAATGTTTTCGGTATTTCCGAGGGCGATTATATCGAAGTTACGGGCAACGAGGTCGTTCATCCCGTATACGGAGAACAGATAAAAATGACGTCTTACAGGGCGGTTCAGCCCACAAATACAGATGCAGTAATCAAATATCTGGCTTCAGGAGCGCTGAGGGGAGTAGGTCCCAAACTCGCGGTCCGTATTTTTACGTCTTTTGGAGAAAAGACTCTGGATATCCTCGAAAACGAGCCCGAAAGACTTGCGGAAGTTAAGGGTATCAGCGAGAACATGGCGAGAAACATCGCGGTGGAATACTCACTGAAAAAGAGTATGAGAAATGCCATGATCTTTCTTCAGGAATACAATATCTCCAACTCGCTCGCTGCAAAGATCTATGAGCGTTACGACGAGAAGATGTATTCGATAGTGCGCGAACATCCTTACAAGATCGCGGAAGACATAACGGGTGTGGGATTCAAGACCGTTGATGAGATCGCAAGCCGTGTAGGCATAAAAGACGATTTCCCCGAAAGGGTCGAAGCCGGAATCCAGTATGCTTTGTATACGGCGCTTGAAGAAGGCCATACATACCTTCCGAAGGACCTTTTGAAAGCAAGAGCCGGCGAAATGCTTCATGTCAGCGAAGATCTCGTTGAAGACGGAATTATGAACCTTGCTCTCGCAAACAAAGTCACGGTTAAAAATCCCGATAAGATCTTTTTAAAATATGTCTACAAAGACGAGGCTTTCTGTGCAGGAAAACTTTTCGAACTTAAAGACGCTTTCACAGAAAAAAAGGAAAGCGAAGAAGAAAAGGATCTGAGAGCGGAAAAGATAAACCGCATAATCGACAGCTATTCTTTCGAACTCGACGAGTCGCAGAAAGAAGCCATAGAAGACGGAATAAATAACGGTATCTTCCTCTTAACGGGCGGCCCCGGTACCGGAAAGACGACGATCATAAAAGCTTTGATAGAATTCTTTTACGATGAGAAAAAAGACGTTGTACTCGCAGCACCCACGGGAAGAGCGGCAAAGAGAATGAGTGAGGCCACAGGCTTTGAAGCAAAGACTCTTCACAGACTTCTCGAAGCCCAGGCAGTGATAGACGACAGCGAGAAAACAAGATTTGTCAAAAACGAAAACAATCTTCTCGAAGCGGATGTTTTCATCATCGATGAGATGTCGATGGTGGACGTATTTCTTTTTGCAGCGTTTTTAAAGGCCGTTCCCACAGGCTCGAGGATCATTCTCGTCGGAGATATGAACCAGCTTCCGAGCGTAGGACCCGGCAATATATTCAGAGACCTGCTCGCGTGCGGATATTTTAAGAGCAAAGCTCTTGAAAAGATCCACAGACAGAGCGAAAACAGCAGGATAATAGTCAATGCCCACAGCGTTAACAAAGGAGTGGTACCCCCGCTCGACAAAAACGCCGAGAGCAACGATTTCTTCTTCCTTGAGCGTGACGACAGGAAGGCGATCATGCGCGACATAATCGAACTTGTAAAAAACAGGATCCCGGCCAAGTTTGAAACGACACCTGCGGAAATCCAGGTGCTTTGCCCTTCAAGAAAAGGCGAACTCGGAGTGGAATCCTTAAACAGGATAATGCAGAAGTACCTTAATCCCGAAGACGGCAGAAAGGACCAGATCCTAAGAGGCGACAATATCTTCAGGATCGGCGACAAAGTCATGCAGACAAAGAACAATTACGATCTCGAATGGGTCTGCAGGGGCTTTAACGATATCATCGTCGAGAGGGGCAACGGCGTATACAACGGAGACATCGGAAAAGTCATTAAGATCAACGATTTCGAAAAGAGCATCACCGTTTTGTTTGACGAGACAAGGGAAGCAACCTATACGAGGGATGAGATGGATGAACTAGAACTCGCTTATGCGATAACGATCCACAAATCCCAGGGAAGCGAATATCCCGCGATCGTCATTCCGATCCTCGATACGCCGAGACAGCTTTTATCGAGAAACCTTTTTTATACCGCTATCACCCGTGCGACGAGATGCGTCATGATACTCGGTGACAGCGAAAAGATAAAAGAGATGGTCCAAAACGACCTCGAGCGGAGAAGGTACACAGACTTTAGAGAAAGACTTAAAGAGGTAAGCGAAGTTTGATGAATTTCCTTTTCCCGAGAAGATGTCCGATATGCGATTCGGTGATCGGCAAAGACAGGCTCATATGTGACGAATGCATAAATATACCGAGACGCGTAAAAGAACCCAGGTGCATGAAATGTTCGAAGCATCTGGATTCGGGAAACAAAATGTACTGCCGCGACTGCGAAAAGCATAAAAAGAACTTTCAGAGAGGACTCTCGCTTTACGAGTACGACAGCGTAAAGGATTCGATCAACGATCTTAAGAACAATTCAAGGCCCGAATTCGCTGAATTTTACGGCGACAGGATAGCACATTACCTGGGCGAAGACATAAAAGAATTCGAGGCTGAAGCACTTATACCGATACCCCTTCATCCGTCGAAATTCAAGAAAAGGGGATACAACCAGTCGGAGCTTATCGCAAGGCAGATCTCAAAGCGGCTTGACATCCCGGTTTACGACGATGTTTTGACAAGAAAGATCAAAACAAAAGATCAGAAAAAACTGGACGATAAGGGCAGGCAAAGAAATCTCGTTGGGGCTTTTCATATGGCTCAAAATGGTGTAAAATTATATAATGTTATTTTAGTGGATGATGTCTATACCACGGGCAGCACCATCGACGAAGCGGCAAGGACTCTTCGTGAAGGCGGTGTGGAAAAAATTTACTTTGTGACCGTGGCTGTGGGGTTTGACAAATAAAAAAATAACGGGGGTGTTGAAATGGATGTCAGAAACTGTAAAAGATGCGGAAAGATCTTTAACTATGTTGCGGGTCAGATGATATGTCCTGTATGCAAAGAAGAAATAGAAAAGAAATTTGAAGTTGTAAGAGATTATATCAGGGATAACAAGAAAGCCGGATTCGCAGAGATCTGTGAAGCCTGCGATGTTACCGAGAATATGCTCAAACAGTGGATAAGGGAGGAAAGACTCTTCTTCGGAGATGAGTCGCCGGTCGGAATAGACTGCGAAGGCTGCGGCACTATGATCAAGAGCGGAAAATACTGTGACAAGTGTAAGAACGAACTTGCGAGAGGCCTTATGGCTGCTACGAGAAAACCGCTTGAAGAGAATGAGCCTGCTACAACGCGCAAAGGTCATGACAATAAGATGAGGTTCCTCGGTTAGCGGAAAGCTTATGATCAACGACGAGAGAAAAAAGAAAATTCGTTTGATGACGAGAATAGCCATATATGAAAAGACGGAAGGTAAAAAGAACGAACCCGTTGCAAGATACTTCCGCTCTGATTATATAGGGCTTAAGATTCTCGGCGCCATTATCTGTGCGACAATGGTATTTCTGACAGTTATCGGACTTTATGTTGTATGTAATTCCGAGTCACTGTTAACGGATTTTTACAGAATAGATCTATTGGAAGAAGCAAGGAAACTGATATTGTATTATATCGGTTTTGTTGTTATGTATGTTTCGATAGTGGCTGTCGTTTTCTTTGTGAAATATAACAAGGCAGTCAAATATAAAAGGATTTTCTCCAGAAATCTGAAGAAACTTTTGTCTCATTACGGCAAGAAAGAGGACTTTGAGGAAGAGGACGATGATGACTAAGTTAAGAGAGATCCGACTTCAGGTTGTAACATTTTTAAACAAGTTTGAAGCGTATCTGGTACCCGCAGGAAAATTCATAATGGCAATGATCGTGTTCTGTACGATCAATGCAACATTCGGATACATGAAGAATATCGCGAAATTTCCCATCGCTTTGATACTGGGACTTTTCTGCTCGTTTATGCCGATGAGCATTATCGTTGTTATCGCAGCGCTTCTGACACTCGCTCACGCATATGCGATATCGATCGAATTTGCGATAGTCCTCGGTGTGGTTTATCTGATAATGTTTCTTCTCTTTTTCAGATTTTCACCCAAGGATATGTTTGCGGTCATCCTTACACCGCTTTGCTTTGTTTTAAAGATCCCTTATGTTATCCCGATGTCGTTCGGTCTTGTCGGATCCGCAGGAAGTGCCGTATCGGTAGCATGCGGAACGATAGTTTTCTATGTGCTTAAGTACATGGTGGCAGCAGAGAAAGCATTCGCCGAAAGCGGAGAGGACGATCTTCTCACAAGACTTCGTGCATTGCTTGAAGGCCTTTTGAAATATAAAGAGATGCTTGTTTGTACGGCAGCATTCGCGCTTACGGTTCTCGTTGTTTACATGATCAGAAGAATGTCCATCAACTACGCATGGACGATCGCTATGATCACAGGAGCTCTTACGGGAATCCTTACGATCCTTGTCGGAGACATTATGTATAAGACCGACATTTCCGTAGTCGGACTTATCTTCGGTACCATCCTCGCATGCGGTGTCGTAAAAGTGATACAGTTCCTTGTATTCGATGTCGATTATTCACGAACGGAAAAAGTACAGTTCGAAGACGACGATTATTACTACTACGTTAAAGCCGTTCCCAAGATCACTGCAGGAAATATAAAAGACAATAAAGACGCTTCCGATGTTTCTTCAAAGATCGGACTTAAGAAACGTGCCGAAAAGGCTAATGATGATTCGAAGAAAGCTCCTCAGAGAGTTGCCGCATCCAAGGATAACTCAAAGGAAGATGCCAAAGGCGAAGTTAAGCAGGAAGTAAGAAGAAGACCTTCTTCAAAGCCCGCAGAAGTCGATATCGACAAGGAGTTCTCAAAAGAGAGAGCTGCTTATGAAGCAAGACAGGCTGAGATCGCAAGAAGAAGGGAAGCTGCCAGAAGAAGAGAAGAGAGACTTCGTGCGGCAGAAGCAGAGGAAACAGTCGCAGCCACACAGGTTGTACAGGAAGAAGATTCCGATCTCGGTATGAGCAGAAGAATGGCATACCAGAGAAGAAAATTGGAAGAAAGATTAAATCAGAACGATAACAGATAAAAGGACAGGGTAGATGTTTTCGAGAACTTTTGATTTCATAAGTTCATATTTGGCCGCTTTCAGACTTCCGAGAGTCGGCATTCTGGATATTCTCGAAATGATTATCCTTGCTTTCTTATTGTATCAGGCAATGAAGTGGATGAAGAATACCAGAGCATGGGCCGTAGTAAAAGGCCTTGCCGTTATCCTTATCTTCATGGCGGTTGCCGAGATACTCGATATGACTACCATTATCTGGATCGGCAAGAGTCTGTTCACTTTGGGTGCCGTGGCTATCATCGTTGCCCTGCAGCCTGAGATCAGACGACTCATTGAAGATCTCGGTAAAAACAATCTTCTCACGACTCTTGTTCTGCTCGGCGAAAAGCAGAATGAAGGAAGATTTTCGGACAAGACATTAAACGAGATAATCAGTGCAAGCTTTGAAATGGGACGCGCGAAAACGGGTGCCCTTATCGTTATTCAGGCGGAATCACCTCTTGAAGAATACGAGAGAACCGGTATTACCGTTGACGGTATCGTTACCAGTCAGCTTCTTGTAAATATTTTCGAACACAACACTCCTTTGCACGACGGTGCGGTTATCATCCGCGGCGACAGAGTTCAGTCCGCTACTTGTTATCTGCCTTTGTCTGACAACAGGAGTCTCAGCAAGGACCTCGGTACAAGACACCGTGCAGGTGTCGGTATTTCCGAAGTTACCGATGCCCTTGTAATAATCGTTTCAGAGGAAACAGGAAAAGTCAGCGTTGCTCAGAACGGTGAACTTTTCAGATGCCTTGATGTTATTGACTTAAGAAGAAAACTCGAGAGAGTTCAGGACAAGAAGGAAGGCAAACCCAAGAAACTGGGCAAAAATAAAGGGGAGGGCAAGAAAGATGAAGCAAAAACTGACGCACAATCTTAATCTCAAAGTCCTCGCCGTTCTCTTTTCGATCATTATCTGGGTCATAGTCGTTAATATCGATGACCCCGTAAAGACGGTTCAGTTTAACGACGTTCAGATATCAATGGTCAACGAGCTTGTACTTACGGATCAGAACCTTATCGGTGAATTCAAAGACGGTAAGGATACGGTCGATGTGACCGTTACCGGAAGAAGATCCGTTATCGAAGATCTTTCAAAAGACAATATTACCGTTATTGCCGATATGAAGGAACTTACAAAAGACAATACCGTGGCTTTGAAAGTCGCTTCCAATAAATATTCGGGCGATATCGATTCGATGAAGTGCGATACGGACAAGGTAGAGCTTAACATCGAAGATCTCGTGGAACTTCAGAAAGTCATCCAGGTTGAAACGATCGGTATTCCGGCAGATGATTATATCGCAGGTGATTATTCGGTCAACTTAAACCGTATCAAGATCACAGGTCCCAAATCGGTTATCGATAAAGTTCAGTCGGCAAAGGTTCAGATCGATGTTGAAGGTGCGACAAACAACGTATCGGCATCGGTTCCCATCATACTTTACGATGCGATGGGTGACAGAGTCGATTCCGCAAGGCTTAAGTTAAACATCGATACGATCAATGTAAATCAGGAGATCCTTTACACAAAGAAGATTCCCGTAAACTGCAATCCTCTCGGAGATCCCGAAGAAGGATACAAAGTGACGGGAAAAGTTGTGATCGATCCCGCAGAAGTTTTTATTGCAGGACCCAAATCGGTTCTTGATAATATAAGCAGTGTAACGATCTACTCATCGGCTGTAAATATCTCCAATCAGACAGAGGATTACACCACAAACGTAAACATCTTTAACTATCTTCCCAACGGCGTTGAAGCAGCAAGCAAATCTTTCAACGGAAACGTTAGTGTTACTGTTGGTATCGAAGAGGAGATTAAGGAAGTTTATAACATTTATCTCAGCAAGGTCAGCCTTGACGGACTTTCGGACGGACTTACCGGCGAGATAATAAGCGGAGCCGCATCTGCTTCCGATAATAAGATAGAACTTAATGTATACGGACTTCCCGAGGAACTCGAAGACGTTACTGTTTCGGATATAAAAGTTGAAGTTGATTTTGACAAATATCTTGCAGACAATAAGCTTGAAGAAATGTCGGTCGGTGTTTATACACTTCCCGTCAAAGTCACTTTACCTGACGGCCTGAGAACGGATGATAATCTCAAACTTCAGGTCAGAATAAGACAGGATGAAACTTGAGTTTTAGCCTGAAAAGTGGTATAATATCATATCAAATCACAGAGGGTACGAATACCGGGGGGAAAACGTATGCTTACTAAGACTGTAGTTATCAAGAATCCTACAGGTCTGCATTTAAGACCGGCAGGAAATCTTTGTAAGGAAGCTGTAAAATACAAATCAAGAATCACGTTTAATTACAGAAACAACAACACAAATGCGAAGAGTGTTTTAAGCGTTCTTGCGGCCTGTGTTAAACAGGGAGAGTCGATCGAACTCGTTATCGAGGGCGATGACGAAGAAGAAGCAATGGAAAACATCTCGAGGATCATCGAGGAAGGACTCGGCGAGGGAATCGCAGAAGAGTAAAATAAAAGAAAATAAAAGTGTCTGACACCCGGGTGATGTCAGACATTTTTTAATTTTGTTATTATACGAATATGCCTGAAATACGCCAAAACAGGCGTGGCACCGTATTGGTGACAAAGAATTACAGGGTGGTGCTTGATGTTTTTTCACCCGGAGGAGATACTAAAATCACATCTGCAGGTGAATAAACGAAAGGAACGGAATTTTAAATGGTCGAATTTGGCGAACAACTCAGAAGAGCAAGAGAAGAAAAAGGAATGACCCAGCAGTCCCTTGCAGAACAGTTATATGTAACGAGACAGTCGGTTTCAAGATGGGAATGCGGAGATCGTTATCCCGATCTTCTTACTACAAAGAAAATATCAGAAATTCTGGAAGTGAGTCTTGACGACCTTTTATCCGGTAAAGAAATGGAAAAAGTAGTAGAAAGAAACCCTGTGATCGAGAATAAAGCAGCCAATAATATAATGATAGCTCTTTATTCGATAGTAGTATTGGCAATGACAGCTCCGATATTCGATCAGCTGCTCAGAATCCCCCGGACACAAGAACCGTTTTTTGATTTTGTTATCGTTCCGGGTGCAGCGATCACTCTGATCGCGACGATCATTAAGATCATTTGTTTTATCTTCGGACTTGTGAATTCTTTAAGAGGAATGTTTTCACCCAAACGGATGGGAGTGGTGATAGTAGGATACTTTGTGGCGATGTGCGTTTCGGCATTCATTGTTTTTCCTCTAACACCGATGGGTCTGCACGGACTGTTTTTAAGAGGAGTCGGCTGGCAGACGATCGGTGCATTGATGATCATGCTGTTACCCAATGCTTTGGGTGCAGTTGCCGCATTCTGTTATTTCCTCTGGGGTAAAAAGCAGACTGTATGGCCCGTTTTGATAATCGCGGCTTCCGTATTTGAGGTTTTTGTAGAGATCTTAAGCAAAATAACGCTCCTTAGCCGTTTCAGTGAGTTTTTCACTATGAACCATTCACTGAGCATGATATTAAACATTGCCGTATACGGATTATTCATCTTCCAGACCGTTATGCTTCTTATAAAAAGAAAAAGGGTTGAAAAAACAGCCGACCCGGAAAACAAATAACTTAAATGAAAAAGAAGTCGGACACTTGCGTTGTCCGGCTTCTTTTTCTATGTTTATAATCTCCTAACAGTAACTGTTGAACATCATACCCGAGTACTGGCTCGTGATGTACGGTGTTACGAATTCCTTTCCGGGATTCTTATACGCGACTATCGTCTTTTGCACGTAGTTCATCGGGTTAAGCGATACCTGGTTGGCCTGGCTTAATACCGAGTTGGTAAACTTTCGTACTCCGGCGAACGACTCCAAGGCGTTTGCACTGTTTATGTTTTCGGAAAGGACATTGTCGTCGACGGTCATATAACCTTTGTCGTCAAACGAGATTCCGATATTGCTTAAATCTTTTCCGTATACGTTCGAGATCCTTGCCATCTCACTTAAGAGATAACTTGTTTTCGGCTGCGATGCCAGGTATTCGGAAGTACTCCTTATGAACTGATTGTATCCGGAAGCAAATTTCGCTACGTTTTCACTCATCGAATCCGTATCGGCTTTAAGTCCGATGGTTATCGGTTCTTCATCGATCTCCTGGACTTTGTTGAGCGTAAGCTCGAAAGTCTTGGCTACGGTAAAGTGATTCGTGTACGAAACATGCGGTTCGTCGTTTAAGTAGAATTTCGCATTGTCCGGAAGCTGTGTAACTTTATCGAGTCCGAGATAAGCGACTGCACCGGAAGATTTCGAAGTATTGTCATCGCTTACATTAAAGAGAAGCTGTTTATCGTCATCTATACCGGTTAATGTGGTCTCGAGTTTGAATACATTTCCTTCCGGAGTATTCTCGACCGTGGACTTAAGTCCGACATTCGAGTTATTTATCAGTCTCGAAAGCTTCTCCTGAAGCTCGAGATTGGTTTCGCCTTCATTGATATTGAACTGGAACTCGTAACTCATGTTGTTTATCGAAACATCGAATGAATAAGTTCCCGGCGGCAAAGATACCGGCTCATCCTTCAAAGGATTTCCTGAATTGATCTGCGACGTCGCAAGTTTCTCAACGAAGAGTGAGAATTCTGCCGATTCTCCTTCGGAGAGCGAATCGCCTATATATTTAACTTCGGCTATATCCGGGGAAGAGGAGAAAGCAGTCTTTTGATTCAAGAGTTCTTCCTCATCCAAACCTCCTAACGATGCAATTGTATTTCGTAATTCACGCGCATTTTCTTTCATGCTTACAGCATAAGACTGCGAGTCGATACTCTCATCAATTATCGAAAGGGGAGAATCTTTATTCAGCTTGACAATGGAATTATACACGCCACGAAGTTCGCTCTTTTTGTGCGCATCATAACGACCGCTCGCTTTAGGCTTTGGCGCATACGTTGTCAGATAGTTATTGTAGACATTATTAAGTGCAACATTATAAGCCATCCTGCTCCCTCCTTTCTTCCTTGAAATACTTACCGTTTGTACTGCTTTGGGTTTCCGTTACCCCGGTATGAGCATAGACTTATGCTATTATTACAAACTTATATTAACATAATTCGGAAATAAACACAACATAATTTTGCAAAATGTCCCCAAATAGCAATAAAATGGCATGGATGACATAATAAAAATTTTTTTCGTGATGCTTGCCAATAAAATGTATTCGAATTATAATTTTAAAAGTTTGCGAAACAATGATTTGGATTTAAATAAATTATTAGAAGAAAACGGAAAATTCTTATATAATAAATAAGTAGTTTGCAGTAATATTACTTCTGATATATAAAGTGATTGTATGAGCAATCTTAAAAGAAGAAAGATATAAGTGTAAGCGGATCGTGAATAATAAGAACCGGAACAAACAACACGGAAGATATATGAAAGGTCAAAACGAAAAGATTACAACTGAAAATACAAATTGCAATCCCTGCGATAATTCAAAAGAAGCAAAGTCCAAGATTAAAATCCTTGGACCCAACGAACTTGTTAAGCTTCTCATAAACAAGCTCGTAGGAGATCACAAAAGTGAAACCGTTGCGGCACTTATAACCACAGCAGCTACCTGCATTATCTGTTACTTCTATTTAATGCTTTACGGTTTAGGATGCCCCGATACTCTTTGCGAAGGATTAAGATATTATAGAAACGCTGACTATTCGACATCACAGGCAAGATGGATGATTAGATTCCTTGATATCCTTGCAGGAAAGAATGTTATCATTCCG